>OBXC01000142.1_pt1 | contig 75426 bp, 84 predicted proteins | sample 1538111 | NCBI WGS metagenome assembly OBXC01 (sample SAMEA2580137, study PRJEB22360) | human gut metagenome | biome: human gut; feature: human-associated habitat; material: faeces | place: Denmark | collected 2008/2010
GTAAGCCGTGCCATGAAATCCAGAACAGGGATGGTCTCGCTGATCAGTTTTCCATTTGGACTTGCGGGCATGATCAAAAATGACAGTGAAGAGAATTTCGCAAATCGTGTGCGAGAAATTACGGGCGATCATCATGGATTTGACGTATGTATCGAAGCGGTGGGGCTTCCGTCCACATTCCAAAATTGTATCGATGCGGCGGCATTTGGCGGTCGGGTCGTATTGATCGGCGTGGGAAAGAAAAATCTGGATTTCAATTTTACGATGATCCAGAAAAAGGAGCTGGATATTCTGGGCTCCAGAAATGCGCTGAAAGCTGACTTTACGGAACTGATCGATCTTGTAAAAGGAGGGGCGATCGACTTGGAAAAGATCGTGATGAATCCGGGAAGTGAGGATCCGACGAAAAAATCAGAATATGAATTGGATGAAGCGGAAGCGGCGTTTGAAGAGTTCAGCCAATATGGCGGAAGCAAGCTGAAAGTGCTGATCCATTTCGCGGATCCGGAATAAGAAAACGGGAAAATCATATTATGAGTATGTTTTTATGATTTCTTCGGCAATAATCCGTTTGGATATGCAGCGATTCATAGCTTGTTTTTCAATGTAATGATGGGCTTCTGGTTCTGTGAATTTTAATTCATTGATCAGAAGCCATTTGGCTTTATTTACTAAACGGATTTCAGCCATTTTTTGTTCAATAGAGGAAGATTTTTTCTCAAATTGTTTCAAGCGTTCACGTGCACTCTCTAACCAACTGAGCGCATAAAGCATAGTAGGTTTGGAAACGGGCTTTGATAATGTGAAGATACCATATTCGACTACTTTGTCATGAATTTCTTCGTGGAGATCATTTTTTACTAAAAGAAGAACGACAGTCTGTTTTTTGGTACAGGCATCGATTGCAAAGCGAGTGCCCATATCATCGGGGAGCGGAGCGTTGATGATGACAAAATCATAAGTTTTTTCTGCAAGGACTTTTTTTGCGGCACTGATACTGGTAACACTGTGAAGTGGAAAATATCTGGTTTTTGGAAGTATACCGGTAAAGGCGGAGGTAAAACTGTCGGTTGCAGATACGATCAGTATACTGTAAACACGTTCTTTTAAACTCATGTCGTACCTCCTCCTTTGAAAAACAGATTATTTATTACAATAAAGATTTAAGATTGAAGCCGGTATCAGTTCTTTGATAAAACAACTGTTTTTTGCAGCAGCACAAGCGGCTTTGAATGTTTCTGGCAGTTTTGGATATTTTTTCAGCGTGTCCGAATCCGCGTGATAGAAATTGATATTTGTTGCCGGAGGCGGAGTCAATTCTTTTTGCATACCCTCCATACATGCATAAATAATCAGAGCAAATGCAAGATAAGCATTTGTGGTCGGATCAGGAGAGCGGAGTTCCATACGGCGGTATTTTTCAACAGCGGCCGGAATACGGACAAGTTGTGACCGATTTTCATCGGACCAGGAAATATATAGCGGAGCCTTATTGGTTCCAAAGCGTTGATAAGAGTTTTCTGTCGGGTTAAAGAAAACAGTCATATCAGAGACTTTTTCCAGGATTCCGGCAATAATCTGATCCATGTGATCTTCTTTATCAGAGGCATTGACGGATACATTAATGTGAAAACCGTTTCCCGGATGATCTTTTAATGGCTTAGGAGTGAAATCAGCAAAGAGTCCGTTGCGTCTTGCAATGGTCTTTACAACCGTTTGGAATGTCATCGCGTTATCTGCAGCGGTTAGTGGATCGGAATAACGAAAATCGATCTCGTTTTGTCCCGGACCTTCTTCATGATGAGAACTTTCCGGATAAATACCCATCTGTTCTAATGTGAGACAGATTTCACGGCGGATATTTTCGCCCTTATCTTCCGGGGCAATGTCCATATAGCTGGCATAGTCGTAAGGGATATTCGTCGGTTCTCCCAGTTCATCTAAATAAAAAAGATAAAATTCCTGCTCTGCGCCAAAGAAAAACCGATAGCCCTTTTCTTCGGCATCTCGGATAGCTTTTTTTAAAATAGAACGTGTATCACAGGCGAAAATCTCTCCGTTTGGATAGGTGATCGTGCAATACATCCGAACCACACTGCCGTGTTCCGGGCGCCAAGGTAAAGGCATCAGAGTATCCGGATCCGGATGCAGGAAAAGGTCGGAATGATTTTCATCTCCGAATCCGGTAATTGCAGAAGCATCAATAGCGATGCCAAATTCAAAGGCGCGGGGAAGTTCATCAGGCATAATAGAGATGTTCTTTTGTTTTCCGAATACATCACAAAAAGCAAGACGGATAAATTTCACGTCTTCTTCCTGTATATATTGGATGACTTCTTGATAGGAATATTTCATAAATCAACCTGCTTTCTATTAATTTGCAACATACATCTGTTTATACGGATTTTTACTGTCGGGGGTGATGACGGTAAAAGGAGCCGATAGAAGATCATCAATTTGATAATTAAATGCGGAACAAAAATCGGATAAATATTCACGAAGTTCATCCAAATCTTTCCGGGACGCCGGGCGGGCGGTTACTTGTTCGGGAAATTTTATATCGTGACAGTCGTCGCGTAAGAATATTTTACCGCCATGCATTCCTGTGCATGGAAAATTTCCAACGATCCGTTTTTTATTTCGTGAGAGTCCGAGAACGATGATGACCCCGCCTGCCTGATATTCCCCAAGAAAACTTCCGGCATATCCGCCGATGATCATAAGCGGTTTTTTTTCTTTGTATTCTTTCATATGGATTCCGGCACGATATCCGGCATTTCCCTTTACATATATTTTGCCGCCACGCATTGCATAACCGGCAGCGTCTCCGATATTTCCATGGATCAGGATCTGTCCCTCATTCATTGTATCGCCAACGGCATCCTGCCCATTGCCATATACGGTAATCGCAGCGTTATTTAAATACGCGCCCAACGCATTTCCCGGTATTCCATAAATCGTAAGATCTTTCTGAGACATTCCGGAGGCAAGAAACCGCTGTCCACAGCAGTTTTGGATCGTACAGGCGTCGTCTGATCTGCGCAATGCTTCATTGATTGCTTTGTAATCTAAAGTTTTAGCATCTATGATTTCCATATTATAACATACCTCAACATACTTTTTTGTTTTTTTTTGAATAATAATGTGATTTTTTGAATTATTATTCTCCTGCATGAGAAATACCGAGTATTTCCAGTTCTTTTTCGGTTAGTCCGATGCCTCGAAGCATCAGACGGTTTCCACGCAAAGCTTCAATCGAATTGATTCCCATGCCGCCCATCAGTTCTTTGATTTCATGCTTCCATGCGGTCATGAGATTGATTAAATGCTGACTGCCGACTTTCGGATCTAGTCTTTTTACAAGCTCCGGTTGCTGGGTGGCGATACCCCAATTGCATTTTCCGGACTGACAAGTGCTGCAGAGATGACATCCGAGAGCAAGAAGAGCGGCTGTAGCGATATAGCAAGCGTCGGCACCTAAGGCGATTGCTTTTATAACATCGGCGGAATTGCGGATACTACCTCCGACAACCAGAGAAACATGATTACGGATTCCTTCATCGCGAAGTCGTTGATCTACAGCGGCAAGTGCCAGTTCAATCGGAATTCCGACATTATCGCGGATTCGGGTAGGAGCCGCGCCGGTACCGCCGCGGAAACCGTCAATGGCGATAATGTCGGCACCACTTCGGGCGATACCGCTTGCGATTGCGGCAATATTGTGTACTGCAGCGACTTTGACAATGACCGGTTTTTGATATTGAGTCGCTTCTTTTAAAGAAAAAACAAGTTGACGCAGATCTTCAATCGAATAAATGTCATGATGAGGAGCAGGGGAAATGGCATCAGAACCTTCCGGGATCATTCTTGTTCGGGATACGTCGCCTACGATTTTAGTTCCGGGAAGATGACCGCCAATACCGGGCTTTGCACCCTGCCCCATTTTGATTTCAATTGCGGCTCCAGCCTCCAGATATTCTTCGTGAACACCAAAGCGACCGGAAGCAACTTGCACGATCGTATTTTCTCCATAACAGTAAAAATCTTCATGGAGACCACCTTCTCCGGTATTATATAAAATTCCAAGATCTGAAGCGGCTAATGCAAGAGCTTCATGAGCATTATAGCTGATGGAACCATAACTCATTGCTGAAAACATAACCGGCATGGATAGTTCCAACTGTGGCGGCAAGTTTGTATCTAAGAGCCCATTTTCTAAGCGAGTGGTTTTTTCCGGTTTTTTACCAAGAAATACTTTTGTCTCCATCGGTTCCCTCAAAGGGTCGATCGGCGGGTTGGTGACTTGGGAAGCGTTGAGCAGTAAGTGATCCCAGTAAACAGGGAGTTGTTTCGGAGTCCCCATAGAAGAAAGAAGAACTCCGCCGCTTTCCGATTGTTTATAAATCTCTTTGATCATTTGATTTGACCAATTGATATTTTCACGGTATGTACAGTCATTTTTTACAATTTTCAATGCATTAGTCGGACAGAAAGCAACGCAGCGATGGCAGTTCACGCAAAGCCGTTCGTCATGTGTCATACATTTGTGTTCTTTATCATAAATATGTACATGATTTGCACATTGTCGTTCGCAGATCCGGCAGGAGATGCATCGCTGCTCGTTTCTTACGACTTCAAATTCGGGATATAATAATGTGGCGTTCATTAAAATGCACCTTCCTTTACTTTGATGATTACAGGTTCACCGCCTGCCGGATACCAGATATTTTCAGCATTCGGTTCCATCGTCCGGATCGCTGCTTCTTCACTGGAAATGAAAACTTTGTCATCTTTTTCCCCAACAACCATGGAACGCAGTTTCAGCCGGTCGTTAAGCGCCATCAGTCCGCCGTTAAATCCAAAGACGATTGAGAATGGACCGGTTACGAGCAGACTTGGAAACATCGTCCGTAGGAAAATGTGTTTTTTCTTGTCTTCTAAATCTGATTTTGCAGAAATGGTACTCCAGAAAGGAGCTGCAATGACGCTGGCAGCTTCCTCTAAGGTAAGTTCCTGAACACGGAGCAGGTAGTCCATAATATAAGTAATTACTTCCGTATCGGTCTGGAGCGTACATTTATAACCGAACATCTCGACAAAACGGCGGTTTGCATCATAAGAAGAAATTTCTCCGTTATGTACGATGGAATAATCAAGCAGAGTAAACGGATGCGCACCGCCCCACCAGCCCGGCGTGTTGGTTGGATATCGTCCATGGGCGGTCCATGAATAACCTTTATAGTCTTCAAGTCTGTAAAAAAGACCGACATCTTCCGGATAACCGACCGCTTTGAATGTTCCCATATTTTTTCCGCTGGAAAATACATAAGCTCCGGGCATTTCATCATTGATCCGGATAACACATTTTGCAACAAATTCTTTTTCCTCTAATTGAAGAGAAGACATGACAGAGCGAAGGGGAGCAACAAAATATCTCCAGATAATCGGTTCGTTTTTGATTGCCGGAATTTTATAGGTTGGAATAATTTCAGATTGAACAATCTCAAATCGTTCTTTTAAAAATGCTTCACATGTTTTTCGGGTGTCGCGAGAGTTAAAAAACATATGTAATGCATAAAAATCTTTATAATCAGGATAAATTCCATATCCGGCAAAACCTCCGCCCAGTCCGTTGGAACGGTCGTGCATCGGTTTCATGGAATTTGTGATAATATCTCCGGATATTTTTTTCCCTTCTCTGGAAATAACTGCAGAAATTGCACATCCGGAAGGAATGCGTACTTGACCTTCCATTTTCATATGATCGCTACCTACCTTTCTGATAATAAAAAGAAAGGCACTCATTTTCAGGGCAGAAAATCTGCATTAAAAATGAACGCCTTTGCTCACTTGCATTTATTTATACAGCGAAAAATGTCGTTTGTCAATGATCGTATGAAATTGTATTAAAAATAAAACAATGCAAAAAAAGATTGACAATCCCTTTTTGCAAGTGTAATATTCAGCGAGTAAAGGCAAGGGCGTCTTTGAGATAGGATCTCAGAGGCGCTTTTTCTTTTAAAATAAAATACAATTTGATTAAAAGGCAAGGGCGTCTTTTCGGTACGAGAGTGTTATTAGGAAAGGAGTTCTTGCCTTTTTCAGATTGAAAGGAGTGACACGATGAAAAATGTATCAGAATTTTTTGGATGTAAGGTTTTTGACGATCGGGTAATGAAGGCGAATTTGTCAGCCAAGATTTATCAATCATTGAGAAAAACGATCGATGAGGGGGCAAAACTGGATATCAGTGTGGCCAATGCAGTTGCATCGGCGATGAAAGACTGGGCGGTTGCCAATGGAGCTACTCATTATACCCATTGGTTTCAGCCACTTACCGGGGTGACTGCTGAAAAACATGATAGTTTTATTTCTCCTTCACCGGATGGCGGAGTGATCATGGAGTTTTCAGGAAAAGAGTTGATCAAGGGAGAACCGGATGCTTCATCTTTTCCGTCAGGCGGACTTCGTGCAACATTTGAGGCGAGAGGATATACCGCATGGGATCCGACGTCGTATGCGTTTATTAAAGGAAAAACATTGTGCATTCCGACTGCATTTTGTTCCTACGGCGGCGAAGCGCTGGATAAAAAGACACCGCTTCTTCGGTCAATGGAAGCACTGAATAAACAGGCGCTTCGTATTCTTCGCCTTTTCGGAAATGAGGATGCAAAATGTGTCCGCACATCGGTTGGTCCGGAGCAAGAGTACTTTCTTATTACACAAGAAATGTATGAAAAGAGAAAAGACCTTCAATTTACCGGTCGTACGCTTTTCGGGGCAAAACCTCCAAAAGGGCAGGAAATGGACGATCATTATTTCGGAGTCATCAAACCGAGAGTTGCTGCTTATATGGAAGAATTAAATGAAGAACTATGGAAATTGGGGATTCTGGCGAAGACTGAGCATAATGAAGTAGCCCCGGCGCAGCATGAACTGGCTCCGATTTATACAACAACCAATATCGCGACAGATCATAACCAACTGACGATGGAAATCATGCAGAAAGTTGCCGCGAAAAATGGTCTTGTATGTCTTCTTCATGAGAAACCGTTTGCCGGAGTAAACGGAAGCGGAAAACATAACAACTGGTCACTGGCGACGGATAAAGGTGTGAACTTGCTTTCTCCCGGAGAAACCCCATATGAAAATGCACAGTTTTTATTGTTCTTATGTGCAGTCATTAAAGCGGTGGATGACTATCAAGATCTGCTCAGACTTTCTGTGGCAACCGCGGGGAATGATCATAGACTTGGAGCAAACGAAGCACCGCCGGCTGTTGTATCCATTTTCTTAGGCGATGAATTAAACGCGGTCTTAGAAGCAATCGAGACAGATACTCCATATGAAGGCATGGAAAAAACGCAGATGAAATTAGGAGTAAACGTACTTCCGAAATTTAATCGTGACACGACAGATCGTAACCGGACTTCACCATTTGCTTTTACGGGAAATAAATTTGAATTTCGTATGCTTGGTTCTTCTAACAGCATTGCCTGTGCCAATATTATGCTGAATAGTGCAGTTGCGGAAAGTTTGAAAATCTATGCAGACCGGTTGGAAAAAGCAGAAGATTTTGAAGAGACTTTGCATGAAATGATCCGAAAGACGATTAAAGATCATAAACATATCATTTTCAATGGAAATGGCTATGATGAAACATGGATCAAAGAAGCAACAGAAAAGCGAGGACTATTGAATTATCGTACGACGCCGGATTGCATGCCGCATCTTCTGGATAACAAAAACGTGAAAATGCTGACTTCACACAAAGTATTTTCGGAAGCAGAATTAAAATCAAGATGTGAGATCATGTTGGATAATTACTGCAAGACAGTTCTGATCGAAGCAAATACAATGATCGATATGGCGAAGACGGAAATTGCTCCGGCAATCAGTGCTTATGTTTTGGAACTGGCAAATACAGCATCTACAAAAAAAGCAGTAGATGAGTCGATTTCCTGTGGCTATGAAACAGAACTTCTGAAAAAATTATCCGGATTTGAAGAACAGATTTCCATTTATGCGGAAGAATTGGAAGAAGCGGTGATGAATCTGCAGGATATTGAAGACATCGAGACAAAAGCTTATGGAATCCGTGATCGGGTATTGAATAAAATGAGCGAGCTAAGGGTTGTCTGTGACGAAGCAGAAAAAGTGACTGCGAAAAAATATTGGCCATTTCCGACTTATGGGGAACTGCTTTTCGGGGTGAGATAAGGTGAAATTCAGAGAGTTTACAGAAAGAAGGAATGTATATGAGTTATAGTGCAGTGAATACAATCTGGGTACTAGTTGGAGCGGCATTGGTATTTTTCATGCAGGCGGGATTTTCCTTGTGTGAGGCAGGATTTACAAGAGCGAAAAATACCGGAAATATTCTGATGAAAAACTTGATGGACTTTTGTATTGGAACACCGGCATTTTGGCTTGTAGGATTCGGGCTGATGTTTGGAAGCGGTTCTGCGATCTTTGGAACATTTGACCCAATGATACGTGGTGATTATAGTCATATTTTACCGGCAGGAGTTCCACTTTGGGCATTTACAATCTTTCAAACCGTCTTTTGTGCAACGTCAGCGACAATCGTATCCGGCGCTATGGCGGAAAGAACGAAATTCAGTGCATACTGTATTTATTCGGCAGCAATTTCACTCTTGATCTATCCGATTTCCGGACATTGGGTATGGGGCGGAGGCTGGATTTCCCAGTTGGGATTTCATGATTTTGCAGGCTCTACAGCGGTACATATGGTTGGCGGAATCTGCGCACTGATCGGAGCAAAGATCCTAGGACCTCGTATCGGAAAATATGATAAAGATGGAAAACCACGCGCAATTCTCGGACATAACCTGACATTTGCGGCTCTTGGAGTCTTCATCCTCTGGTTCTGTTGGTTTGGGTTTAACGGAGCGTCAACAGTGGGAATGGATAGCGATGCTTTAGTAGAAACAGCAGGAAGAGTATTTTTTAATACAAACATGGCGGCGGCAGTTGCGTGCTGTACTACTTTGATCTTTACATGGATCCGATATAAAAAGCCAGATGTTTCTATGACTTACAATGCAGCGCTGGCCGGACTGGTCGGTATTACTGCCGGATGTGATGCGGTCGATGCAGTCGGAGCGGTTGTGATCGGTATAGTCTGTGGAGTTTTAGTAGTCCTTTCCGTAGAATTCTTTGATAAGGTTGCGAAAATCGATGATCCGGTTGGAGCAATTTCTGTACACTGTGTATGCGGAGCAGTCGGAACAATTCTTACCGGCTTGTTTGCGACCGGCGTGACAACGGAGGCAGGACTCTTCTATGGTGGTGGAATTCATTTTCTTACGGTTCAGATAATTGGAGTTGTTTCTGTTGCAGTTTATGTGGCGATCGTAATCACAATTGTATTTTTAGCAATCAAACATACGATCGGTCTTCGCGCGGATGCAGAAGATGAGATTGCCGGATTGGATGTTTCAGAGCACGGTTTATTGACAGCCTATGCAGGATTTTCGATGGTTCCGGATACGGCGACAGCAGACGAAGCCGATACAGTTCCGGTGATGGTGACAGGAGAAACACCGGTTGCGGAAGCGGTTCCGGTTAAGAAAGTTCCAAGTTTTGAAGAAGGAACACCGAAATTTACAAAAATTGAAATTGTATGTAAAGAATCCAGATTTGAAGTGCTCAAGAGCGCAATGATGAAACTTGGTATCACAGGTATGACGGTCTCCCATGTATTAGGATGTGGGGTTCAAAAAGGAAAACCGGAATATTATCGTGGAGTACAGGTGGAGGCAAATCTTCTTCCGAAAGTACAAATTGAAATGGTAGTAAGCGCCGTACCGGTTCGGAAAGTAATTGAAACCGCAAAGAAAGTACTTTACACAGGGCATATCGGAGATGGAAAAATCTTTGTTTACGATGTAGAAAATGTTGTAAAAGTAAGGACGGGAGAAGAAGGTTTTGACGCGCTTCAAGATGTAGAATAAATCGGAAAATTTTATATAAGAGCCGGCATTCAGAAAGATTTTTCTTTCCGAATGCCGGATTTATATAGAGCGAAGGAGGAACATGTTATGTGTTCGATTATGGGATACTGCAGTCCAAGTGCAGTGTATGAGGTTTTTATGAGAGGATTTCAAAGAACAATCTCAAGGGGACCGGATGCGAGTAAAGTGGTTGATACCGGAGAAGGGTATCTTGGATTTCATAGACTGGCGATCATGGGAATGACAACGTCCGGGATGCAGCCGTTTCAGTTGGATGACAGTTACGTTGTATGCAACGGAGAAATTTACGGCTTTGAAAAATGGAAAGAAGAGCTGAAGGAAAAATATGTATTTAAAAGTGAATCAGATTGTGAGGTTCTCTTACCTTTGTATCAGGAGTACGGTGTAGAAATGTTTGCTATGCTGGATGCAGAATTTGCCTGCATTATTTATGATGGAAAGACAAGAGAATTTATTGCTGCAAGAGATCCGATTGGAATCCGTCCTCTATTTTACGGATATGATAAAGACCATGCGATCATTTTTGCAAGCGAAGCGAAAAACCTGGTAGGTTTGACAGATAAGATCATGCCATTCCCACCGGGATATTATTATAAAAACGGAACATTTATTTGTTATTGCGACATTGCAAAAACAGAAAATGTTTGTCAGGATGATTTAGAAACTGTATGCGGGAAGATTCATGATAAATTGACAGCAGGAGTAGAAAAACGTCTTGTAGCGGATGCAAAGATCGGTTTTTTACTTTCCGGAGGTCTGGATTCTTCTCTTGTGTGTGCAATTGCGGCTAAGAAAAGCAGTCGACCGATCAGGACATTTGCGATCGGAATGAGTGAAGATGCGATCGATCTGAAATATGCAAAACAGGTTGCAGATTATATAGGAAGCGACCATACAGAGATCTATATGACTCCGGATGATGTGATCGGATCTTTGGATACGGTTATTCATTTGCTTGGAACTTATGATATCACGACGATTCGTGCATCTATTGGAATGTATTTCGTATGCAAAGCAATCCACGAACAGACCGACATCCGGGTCTTGCTGACCGGTGAAATCTCCGATGAGTTGTTTGGGTATAAGTATACAGATTTTGCGCCGGATGCGGAGGCATTTCAAAAAGAATCTCAGAAGAGAGTCCGGGAGCTTTATATGTATGATGTCCTTCGGGCAGACCGCTGTATCTCTGTAAATTCATTGGAAGCCCGTGTCCCATTTGGAGATCTGGATTTTGTAAAATATGTGATGGCAGTGGATCCGAAACTGAAGATCAATACATATGGAAAAGGAAAATATTTACTTCGTCACGCATTTGAAAAAGAGGATTATCTGCCGCAAGAAATTCTTTGGAGAGAAAAAGCGGCATTTTCGGATGCAGTAGGTCATTCAATGGTTGATTATTTGAAAGAGTATGCAGAAAAAATATATACAGATGAGGAGTTTGAACATTTGCGGAAAACGTATACCTTTGCACGTCCATTTACGAAAGAATCTTTACTGTATAGAAGTATTTTTGAAAAATATTATCCGGGACAGGCAGAGATGGTTGTTGATTTTTGGATGCCAAATAAAGAATGGAGCGGATGTAATGTGAAAGATCCGTCTGCCCGGGTACTTTCCAATTATGGAGATAGCGGAAAATGAGTAGGAAGTGATAAAGAATGTCTAAATATATATTTGTAACAGGCGGCGTAGTGTCGGGGCTGGGAAAAGGGATTACGGCAGCATCACTCGGGCGCCTTTTAAAAGCAAGAGGATTGAAAGTAGCGGCTCAGAAGCTGGATCCTTATATCAATGTGGATCCGGGAACAATGAGCCCTTATCAGCATGGAGAAGTGTATGTAACAGAGGATGGAGCGGAAACAGATCTGGATCTGGGACATTATGAACGATTTATCGATGAAGACTTAAATAAATATTCCAATCTGACAACGGGAAAAGTTTATTGGAATGTATTAAATAAAGAGAGAAGGGGGGAATATCTCGGTTCGACGGTACAGGTAATCCCGCATATCACAAATGAGATCAAAGAATTTGTATATCGTGTCGGAAAACAGACAGATGCAGATGTGGTGATTACAGAGATCGGCGGAACGATCGGAGATATCGAGTCACAGCCATTTTTAGAAGCGGTACGTCAGATCTCTTTGGAAGTAGGAAAAGAAAACAGCTTGTTTATCCATGTGACACTTGTTCCATATTTGAGCGGATCCGAAGAACATAAGTCCAAGCCGACGCAGCATTCGGTAAAAGAATTAAGAGGGATGGGAATCAATCCGGATCTGATCGTATTGCGTGCAGATATGCCGTTGGAAGAATCTATTTTTCAGAAAATTGCATTATTTTGTAATGTGAAAGCCGATTGTGTGATTGAAAACAGAACATTAAATAATCTGTATGAAGCGCCATTGATGTTGGAAGAATCCGGATTTTCCGATGTGGTTTGCAGAGAACTTCATATAGATGCAGCGAAACCGGATCTCGAGGAATGGAAGCAGATGGTAGAACGGATCCATAACCGCGCGGAGGAAGTGCAGATCGGATTGGTGGGAAAGTATGTGAAGCTGCATGATGCTTACCTTTCCATTGCAGAAGCACTGCAGCACGCAGGTTATGAGAAAAATACATTTATCAAAATCCATTGGATCGATTCCGAGGAGATTACGAAACAGAATGTCGGACGGATATTGGGAGGACTTCATGGTGTGATTATCCCGGGAGGCTTTGGAAATCGTGGGATCGAGGGGATGATCGTGACAGCGCAATATGCCCGTGAAAAGAAATTGCCTTATTTGGGAATTTGTCTGGGAATGCAGATCGCAGTAATCGAATTTGCAAGAAACGTGATCGGATATACAGATGCCGGATCCGGAGAATTTGAAGAACAGTGCCCGCATAAGGTGATCGATTTTATGCCGGGACAGAGCGAAGAAGTTGCAAAAGGCGGAACTTTGCGTCTGGGAAGCTATCCTTGTAGGATCACGGCAGGCACAATGATGGAGAAATGTTATGAAAAACAGATGATACAGGAGCGGCATCGGCATCGTTATGAATTTAATAATGAATATCGAGAAACATTAATACAGCATGGGTTGGTGATCAGTGGGACGTCTCCGGATGACCGCTTGGTTGAAGCGGTTGAGTTGGGGAATCATCCGTTTTTTGTAGGGGTACAGTTCCATCCGGAATTTAAGAGCCGTCCGAATCAGGCGCATCCGTTATTCAAAGGATTTGTTTCCGCTTCTTTGGAGCAGAAAAAAAGATTGACAGAATGATAAAACCGGATGAGGAAAATTGGAAAAATATAGAGCACAGGAGGAAGAAAGGCGATGGCAATCCATGAAGAATGTGGAGTGTTTGGCATGATAAGCTCTAAGAGAGAAAATATTGCAAGCTATGTATATTACGGACTCTATGCGCTTCAGCACAGGGGGCAGGAAAGCTGTGGAATTGTTGTAAACGACGATGGTGTGTTTTCTTCTTATAAAGATCTGGGACTTGTAAGTGATGTTTTCTCTAAAGATACAATGTTGAATTTGTCAGAAGGAACGATGGCAATAGGACATGTTCGATATGGTACAACCGGTGGGACGACCCGAAATAACTGTCAGCCGATTGAAGTCAATCATCAGAAAGGAAAAATGGCGTTGGCACATAACGGTAATTTGAGTAATGCCTTGGAATTACGGGATAAACTTGAATTGTCAGGAGCTATTTTTCATACAAGCAGTGATACGGAGACGATTGCCTATGTCATTACAAGAGAAAGACTGATGACTCCAAGTATTGAAGAAGCGGTCAGTAATACAATGAATTTGTTAGAGGGAGCGTATTCTCTGATTTTAATGTCTTCTACAAAAATGATCGCAGCTAGAGATCCTTATGGATTCCGCCCGCTTTGTTATGGAAAACGGAAGGACGGAAGTTATGTAGTGGCATCCGAGAGCTGTGCATTGTCTGTGGTTGGCGCGGAGTTTATACGGGATATTTTGCCGGGAGAAATTCTGGTGTTTAGTGATAATGGGATTGAGTCGAGAAGAGAACATTGTGAGAGGCAAAAAAAGCGAACCTGCATTTTTGAATATATTTATTTTGCGAGACCGGATTCCGTGATCGATGAGATTTCTGTACATGAAGCAAGGATGAAAGCGGGAGCATTATTGGCGGAAAGTTATCCGGTGGATGCGGATATTGTGATCGGAGTACCGGACAGTGGATTGGATGCAGCATTAGGATATGCATACGCGGCAAAGATTCCATATGGAATCGGATTGATTAAGAATAAATATATTGGACGGACGTTTATTTCACCGGAGCAAGAAGATCGGCTGGACAAAGTAAGGATCAAGTTGAGTCCGGTAAAAAGTGTCATTGATGGAAAAAGAGTGATATTGATCGATGATTCGATCGTACGAGGAACGACAAGTAAACAGATTGTGAAATTGCTGCGTGACGCAGGCGCGAAAGAAATTCATATGAGGATTTCTTCGCCGCCGTTTTTGCATCCATGTTATTACGGAACAGATATAGATTCCGAAGAAAATCTGATTGCCTGTCATTATACCGAAAAGAAAATTTCGGAGATCATAGGTGCAGATTCTTTGGGGTATTTGCCAATAGAAAAACTTGGACAATTGATTGACAGTGAAAATTATTGCTCAGCATGTTTTGATGGGGCGTATCCGACGAAAGTTCCGACAGATCTTCGGAAAGACCGTTTTGAGAGAAAAATATCGGAACGGTTTTAAGAAAAAAGAAAGCGTGGAAAAGAATGAAAAAATTTGACAGAAAACTGATCCTGGAAGATGGGAGCGAGTATTACGGATATGGTTTTGGCGCTGAAATTGAAAGCATCACAGAAATTGTATTCAATACAGCGCCTGTCGGCTATCAGGAAATTATTTCAGATCCTTCGTATACGTATCAGACGGTTGTAATGGCTTATCCGCTGATCGGAAATTATGGGATTGCAGAAGATGATTTTGAGACGGAAGTGCCGACAATCGGTGGAATCGTGGTGAGAGATTATAATGATCAGCCATCGAATTTCCGAAGTAAATATACGTTAGCAGAGAGTTTGAAAAAATATGGGATTCCGGGGATTTCCGGAATCGATACAAGAAAATTGGTTCGCTCAATCCGAAATCTGGGTAGCAGAAAAGTATTGATTACTGATGTGGAAACTTCTTTGGAAGAAGGACTGGATAAATTGGCAAATTATGATATTCCGGAAAATGCGGTTGCTGTTGTCAGCAGAAAGAAGAAGCAGGAATATCGGGTTTTAGATGCAAAATATCAGGTCGCGGCAATCGACTGCGGCATGAAACAAAATATTATCCGGTGTTTGAACCGGCTGGGATGTAATGTGACGGTCTTCCCGTGGAATACGTCGCTGGAGGCGATTGAACGACTGGAACCGGATGGTATCTTTTTTTCGAATGGTCCGGGAAATCCGACAGATGTTCCATCGGTGATCGAGCTGGTCAAACAGTTACGTGGAAAATATCCGATTTTCGGGATCTGTCTTGGACATCAGATTATTGCATTGGCATATGGGGCAAAGACTTATAAATTAAAGTTTGGACACAGAGGAGGAAACCATCCGGTGAAAAATTTGCGTACCGGAAAGGTTGAGATCACCTCGCAAAACCATTCTTATGCCGTGGATAAAGATAGTATTCTGGATACACGTCTTGAAATTACGCACTTGAATTTGCTAGATCAGACTGTGGAAGGCGTTGCCTGCGAAGAAGAGAAAGTGTTTTGCGTGCAGTACCATCCGGAAAGTGCGCCGGGACCACAGGACAGCAGCTATTTATTTGAACAATTTATAGAACAGATGGAGGGAACGAGAAATGGCAAAAAGGACTGATTTGAAAAAAATACTTGTCATTGGTTCCGGTCCGATTGTGATTGGGCAGGCAGCAGAGTTTGATTATGCAGGAACTCAGGCATGTTTGGCATTAAAAGAAGAAGGGTACGAGGTCGTATTGTGCAATTCCAATCCGGCAACGATTATGACAGATACAACGATTGCAGATAAAATTTATATGGAACCATTGACATTGGAATATATTGCAAAGATTGTCAGGTACGAACGTCCGGATGCAATCGTACCGGGGATCGGAGGACAAACAGGATTGAATCTGGCAATGCAGCTTGAAAAAAAAGGAATATTAAAAGAATGTCAGACAGAACTGTTGGGAACGAGCAGAAGAAGTATCGAACGAGCGGAAGACCGGGAATTGTTCAAAGAGTTATGTGAAGAATTAGGAGAACCGGTCTTACCGTCAGCGATTGCGAACACAGTAGAGGATGCGGTGAAAGAGGCGGGGAAAATCGGGTATCCGGTCGTTTTGCGTCCGGCATTTACGCTGGGAGGAACAGGCGGCGGATTTGCGGATAATGAAAAAGAATTGTTAGAGCTGATCAAAAATGCGCTGCAATTATCTCCGGTTCATCAGGTGTTGATAGAGAAAAGCATTAAAGGTTTCAAAGAAATCGAGTATGAGGTTATCCGTGATGCAAACGATACAGCTATCACGGTATGTAATATGGAAAATCTCGATCCGGTCGGAATCCATACCGGAGACTCAATTGTCGTATGTCCATCTCAGACATTGACGAATAAAGAATATCAGATGCTCCGTGACAGTGCGTTGAAGATCATCAGGGCACTGGAAGTGGAGGGTGGGTGCAACGTACAGTTTGCATTGGATCCGGATTCTTTTCAATATTACCTGATTGAAGTAAATCCACGAGTATCGCGTTCTTCTGCCCTGGCATCAAAGGCAAGCGGATATCCCATTGCAAGAGTATCTGCCAAGATCAGCATTGGAATGACTTTGGATGAGATACAATTAGTAAATACACCGGCAGCTTTTGAACCGGCATTGGATTACGTTGTGACAAAAATGCCGAGATTTCCTTTTGATAAATTTACAGATGCGAATCAGAAATTGGGAACACAGATGAAGGCGACCGGAGAGGTGATGGGCGTAGGAAGGACGTTTGAAGAAAGTTTGTTAAAAGCGGTGCGGTCTTTGGAGACGGGAGTAAATTATCTCTATATGCCGAAGTTTGACAAGATGGCAATCGAAGAATTGTCGGAATATATCAAGTGGGGGACAGACGACCGGATTTTTGCGATTGCTCAACTTCTCAGAATGGGAGCGACAGTCTGTCAGATTTCGAAAGCAACCCGGATCGATCGTTTCTTTTTAGAAAAAATAAAAAACATCGTGGAAGAAGAAAAAAAGCTGCGTATGCATCCCGGAGAGCCACAGTATTTGTATGGGGCGAAAAAAATGGGATTCTCGGATCAGGCGATAGCATGGTGTTGGGAACAAAAAGAACAGGATGTTTATAATCTGCGTAAAGCAAATGGAATCTTTCCGGTATATAAAATGATTGATACTTGTGCATCTGAATTTGAAAGTTATGTTCCGTATTTTTATTCCGTATATGAAGAAGAAAATGAGTCGATCATAGAGAATCGAAAAAAGATTATTGTGCTGGGATCGGGACCAATCCGTATCGGACAGGGCGTAGAATTTGATTATTCTACGGTTCACGCAGTTCAGACGATTAAGGATGCAGGATTTGAGGCAATCATTATCAATAATAATCCGGAGACTGTCTCCACGGATTATACAACATCGGATAAATTATATTTTGAACCGCTTTGTACAGAAGATGTTATGAATGTGATCGAGATGGAAAAACCGGACGGCGTGATCGCATCGTTAGGTGGTCAGACTGCGGTAAATCTGGCGGAACCGCTGACGCAAAGAGGCGTTCGGTTGATTGGAACAGGATGTGCGGCGATTGAAAAAGCAGAAAACAGAGATGCTTTTGAAAAACTATTATCTGAGCTATCGATTCCACAGCCGAAAGGACAGGCAGTGACGGATATTGAAAAAGGAATCGAAGCAGCGGGGCAGATTGGATATCCGGTATTGGTACGACCGAGTTTTGTGCTTGGCGGACGGGCGATGCAGATTGTGGCAAAGGAAAAAGATTTGTGTCATTATTTAAAAACAGCAGTAGAAATTGATGAAGAAAAACCGGTATTGGTTGACAAATATATTTGTGGGAAAGAAATTGAAATTGATGCAATCTGTGATGGAACAGATGTGTTTGTTCCGGGAATTATGGAATTGGTAGAACGGACCGGAATCCATTCAGGAGATTCGATCAGCGTATATCCGACATTTAGCATTTCAGACAAAGTGAAAAAAACGATTTTAGATTATGCGAAAAGGTTAGGTCTTGGAATCGGAATCGTTGGTTTGTTTAATATTCAGTTTATTGTTGACAAAGAAGAAAATGTCTATATTATAGAAGTAAATCCAAGATCTTCACGAACCGTTCCGTTTCTATCGAAAGCAACCGGATATTCTCTTGCAGATATTGCAACCAGGGTGATGCTCGGAAAGAGCTTGAAAGAACAAGGCATCGACCAGATCTATCCGGAAGAAAAGAAACGATGGTATGTAAAAGTACCGGTATTTTCATTTGCAAAATTAAATGGAATGGATGCTTACCTTTCTCCGGAAATGAAGTCGACCGGAGAGGCGATTGGATATGATAAGAAGCTTCATCGGGCAATGTATAAAGCAATGATCGCATCCGGAATCCGTGTGCAAAACTATGGTACGGTGATCGTAACTCTGGCAGATGAAGATAAAAAAGAAGCACTTCCTTTTATCCGACGGTTTTATAACATGGGATTTAACATAGAAGCAACCTCTCTCACAGCAGATTATTTAAAAAAACATGGAATCCGAACAAGAGTGCTCGGAAAACCGTCGGAGGGAAGTACAGAGATATTGGATGCTATCCGGGCAGGATATGTAAGTTATGTGATCAATACACGGGCAATCTTATCGGGAGTACATTATGAAGATGGAGTTGCGATCCGAAGTGCTGCTACACAAAATAATATTACAATGCTGACTTCGCTTGACACAGTAAAAGTTCTTCTGGATGTATTGGAAGAAGTGACGATCGGTGTCACTACGATTGATGCGGAGTAATAAATTATATGGAGGAAAATGAAATGTTGAAACCCAATATGTATTATGATCAATTAAAAGAGTCGTATCTTTTTTATAATATTGCACAAAAGACAAAAAAATATTTAGAACTTCATCCGGAACAAACGCTTTTAAGGATGGGAATCGGAGATGTATCACTTCCATTATGTGACGCGGTGATCCGGGCACTTCATGAGGCAGTAAACGAACAGGCAGAAAAAGAGAGCTTTCATGGTTATATGCCGGAATGTGGGGCATTGTTTTTGCGAGAGGCGATCGCGGAATATTATAAGAAAAACGGGATCCAACTGTCGGTGGAGGAAGTATTTGTATCCAGCGGAGCAAGTGATGAACTCGGGGATATTTTAGATCTGTTTGACCGAGAAAATTCAGCGCTTGTAATAGAGCCGGCATATCCGGCTTATGTGGATGCCAATACGATGGCAGGCAGAAAAATCATTCATTTAGCTTCCGGAAAAGAAAATGGATTTTTGCCGGAGCCGGGAGAAGATGCCAAGGCAGATATCCTTTATATTTGTTCGCCGAATAATCCGACAGGAGCTGTTTTTTCTTATGAGCAGCTGCAAAAATGGGTTGATTTTGCCAATGAAAATGGATCGGTGATCCTTTTTGATGCAGCGTATGAAGCTTTTATCGAGGAAGATTTTCCACATAGTATTTTTGAATTAGAAGGTGCAAAAACGTGCGCTATTGAAATTTGTTCCTTATCGAAAACAGCCGGATTTACAGGAACAAGGCTTGGGTACACGGTGATTCCAAAAGAACTTCAGCGTAATGGAATGAACTTAAATGAAATGTGGGTGCGGAATCGTACAACGAAGACAAACGGCGTGTCTTATATTATTCAAAAAGGCGGGGCAGCAGTATTTACAGAGGAAGGACAAAAGCAGATCCATTCCAATATCCGGATATATAAAAAGAATGCGCATGTGTTGATGGAAGTGTTGGATAAGCTGGGAATTTGGTATACCGGAGGAAAAAATGCTCCATATATATGGATGAAATGTCCGGAGGGAATGGGAAGCTGGGAATTTTTTGACTATTTATTGAATGAAATCCAGGTTGTAGGTACGCCGGGAGCCGGATTTGGCGAATGTGGAGAAGGGTATTTCCGTTTTTCGACGTTTGGATCACCCGAAGATACGAAAGAAGCGGCAAAGAGACTGTTAGCCTTGTTTTCTCGCTGAGAAAATAAAGAAGTCTTAAGATTTTCTTTAAAGAAAAACGAGCAGTTTCTTTGTATACTTCTTCTTGAAATTCATGATGTAAGATCGGATGAGAGCAAGAGGAATACAAAAATGCAAAGAAATCTGTACGAGGAAAGAAGAAAAAGGGAACGGCAAAAGGCGCGGCAAAGAGCATGCAGGATCAGGAAGAGAAAAAAGCGGATGAAATTGATATTTTTATCAACAGTCGCGCTTGCGATTGTTTTATGTGCCATATGTGCTCTTTGGGCGATAAGAGAGACGAGGGGAGAGGGAGCAGGTTCCGGGTCATTTATACAAAATCAGATCCGCAAATTTCAGGCAGAAAAAATGCTTCGAGAAATGGATGTATCCGATGAATATACAGAGGAATTAAAAAATCTTCTGAAAAAGAACCCGGAAACGATTGGATTTGTAAAGCATTACAATGAAAAAAAGGACGATCCTCCGGCGGACTCTGTGGGAACTTTGGAAAACGGGAAAATTCCTCTGCTTCTGCAATGGGATGAACGGTGGGGATATGGCATTTATGTTGACAATATGATCGCAGTAAACGGTTGTGGACCGACAGCGGTTGCGATGGTGGCTTCCGGTCTGACAGGGGACGATTCGATCACCCCATATCGGGTGGCACAGTCTGCAGCTGAACAGGGATATTATGAAGATGGAGTCGGGACAAGCTGGCAGTTTATGACAGAGGGCGTACAGCAATATGGTATCTATGGAGAAGAAATGGCTTTAAGTGAAAATACGGTCTTTACTGCGCTTGAAAATGGACAGCCTATCATATGCAGTATGGGGGAAGGAGATTTTACGACGACAGGACATTTCATTGTGTTGACGGGAGTGGAAGACGGAAAAATCATCGTAAATGATCCGAACAGCAGGGAGAGAAGCGAACAACGCTGGGATTATGAGAGATTAGAACAGCAGATTAATAATTTGTGGGCGTATGATTTACTTTGGTGATGTACGCGGAGATTCTTTGCCGATATCTTCTGTAAATCAGGGTGGACAATCCGCATTCATAATTGTTATAATGCAGGAAAAAGGGATAATCTTAACAAGAAAGAAGGGCGAAGAGATGAAAAAAGATCAAAACTGCGGTTATTGTATGAGAGGAGAACTTCTGGATGCTTTTGGCATCTATATTTGTGATCTGCGTGTCAGTTCCCTGATTTTATTCAAAGAGCAGAGCCATCCGGGAAGATGTATTGTTGCCTATAAGGAGCATGTCAGCGAATTGGTTGACATCAGCGAGGAAGAGCGCGCAGCTTTTATGGAGGATGTTGCACAGGCTTCTAAAGCGATCCATGCCGCGTTTGGTCCGCAGAAAGTGAATTACGGGGCTTACGGAGATACGGGATGCCATCTGCATATGCATCTGGTTCCGAAGTATATGGACGAATTTGAATGGGGCGATGTGTTTGCGATGAATCCGCAGAGAACATATTTGGAAGAGAAGCAGTATGAGGAAATGATCGAGAAGATCAAAGCAAATTTATAGACAGAAAAGAGATCCAAGCGTAAGCGGAATACTTCGGAATTTGATGAAACGGACAGTCGGATTTCGGAGTATTCTTTCGTTTTTATTCATGAGGGAGGTGTCGTATGATATACTCGGATGAGAAAGATTATGTGATGCGTATGATAAAAGAGATGGCGAGAGTCATATTTTCCTTGGCATTCGGTAAAACCTATGTTTCTGTGGAAATGGAACAGGCAAACAAATACAGAGTATCAGGAAAAGCGCTGAATGATCTGTGGGAGATGATCGATGACGGACAGATCAACGAAGCAGAAAATCTGCTTTTGGAAAAGATTGATTACGCGGACAAGGAAGAAGTGATGGGAGCCGCGCTGTTTTATCTGTATTTAAGCGAGAAAGAGGATTCATTTTTGGAAGCACATCAATATTCAAAAGAGGAAGTGCTTTTTGGTTTAAAACAGTTGTTTGAAAGATCCGGATATCAGGAAATTCTTTCTCTGATCGAGAGCGGAATATAATAAGGATACACAAAAGAGGAAAGGGAATGGAGAATGAACAGAGAACTTTATGATACATATGTTCATATTTTGGAGGAGAAATTGATTCCGGCGATGGGATGTACCGAACCGATTGCGATCGCTTATGCGGCGTCCATTGCGAGAGCCGCATTGGGGATGCTCCCGGAACAGGTGGAGATTCATGTCAGTGGAAATATCATTAAAAATGTGAAAAGTGTGATCGTTCCGCATACCGGCGGACTGCATGGAATCGAAGCGGCGGTGGCAGCAGGCTCGGACGCGAGGATGAGCGGATGTGAACTTCCGGTCGTGATCAATTCCGGAATGGTCTGCGACGGTGCGAAAGCGAGCTGCGCGGCTAAGATCGCATCGGCGGTCGGAGCGGGACTGCTTGGGATGGAGATGTACCGACAGGGAAGCCAGTTTGTAGGCGGAGACGGAATCGTGACAAAGGGCGTGGAGAAAACGATCATGAATGTGGGAGATCTGGCGAGAGAGGGAATGGAACAGACAGACAAGGAAATCATTCAGATCATGCTCCGTTAAATAGGATGCCGGAGAGAACAACGGAGAAAAGCCAGAAGCAGAAGAAGCGTAACCGAGCGGGAAATAAAAAAGTTTCCTGCCCGGTTACGCTATATTTTTACGATAAAAGATATAAAAATAAACACTAAGAAATAAAAAGATTACTCTGTTTTGTCTGCATATTCATTCGCCAAGGCGATAAATTCTTCCGGATGCGTTGGATACCACTCGGCAAATGTGCTTCCGTCAGCAGAGATTTTCCGACCGAGGGCGGCAAGAAATTCTGGTATCACAGTTTCCAAGATGACCGCGGCATCGGTGCCGAGCCGAAGTTCGGAATCATTGGCGCATCCGTTGACGAATAATTTAAAAGCGGACTCCATTTTGCCGTTTACTTTTTTGGAGTGTCCGGCAAAACCGATCGCACCGGCCTGATGCGTTCCGCAGCTGGATGGGCATCCGGAGATATGCATTTGCGGAAGTACGCCGTCTGCAAACTGTTCTTTTCTCAATCTCTCCACACAGGCAGTCAAAAGCTGATAAGAATTCCGCAGCCCATGCTGGCAGATCGGAGAAGCGATGCAGCAGACACTTGTCTCAAACAGATTCTGCGCTCCGTCGGAGGTTACATTTAAAACAGCGGGAACTTCATCGGCAGTCAGGTTAATGATATAAATGGTTCCGTCCGGTGAAAGGCGAAGCTCCACTGCCTCCAGATCCTGGATCGCCTGGAAGAGTTCTGCCGGTTTTTCCGCAGTCAGTCTTCCTCCGACCGGGTGATAGGAAACGGTGTAAAGTCCGTCCTGTTTCTGGGCTTTCACGCGGCGGTTTAAAGCGAGGTCTTCGGAAAGGCTGCCGCATCCGGATTTGGTGATGGTCGCGATCGGTTCGATCGGCCACGGTGTTTCTTCTTTCCGTGTTTCTTCGAGAAATGCAAGGAAGTGACTGCGCAGAGCTTCTTCTCCTAACGTATCCTGCAAGTAGCGTGTGCGGGCTTTTGCACGGGAATCATAATTGCCGTATGTGGTGAACAGGCGGATCATTGCGCTGACATAAAGGGAGACTTCATCCGGGCAGACACCGTCAGCGATATGAACGCCGAGTTTTGGATTCGGTCCGAGACCGCCGGCACAGTATACAGAAAATGTACCGTTTTCTCTTGCGACAAATCCAAGATCGCGGAACGTTGCATGTACCTCATTTTCCGGTGAGTTGGAAAATCCGACTTTTAATTTTCGTGGCATATGAAGAGACGGCATACGGTCGATCAGATATTCGCCTGCGGCTTTCGCATAAGGATACACGTCAAAAAACTCGCCCGGTTCGATACCGCTGAGTGGGGAAACCATGACGTTTCGCGGATTATCACCGCCTCCGCCTTTTGTGAAGATCCCGAAATCCAGTGCATCACGGATCAATGTGATGACAGAATCGGCGGATAAATTGTGAAGCTGGATCGTCTGGCATGTGGTCAGCTTCAGCAGATCGATCTGATGTTCCTTTATTTTATCAACAATAAATTTCAGGGTATCTTTGGAAACCCGACCGCCCGGGAGGCGCAGACGCAGCATGTAGCCGCCCTCTTTTTGTGCATAGCTTCCGAAACCGCCGGTGATGCCTTTGAGCGTATTGCGGTCGATCTCTCCGGCTTCAAATGCACGGATATTTTTTTCAAATACCGGAAGTTCCAGACGGAACTTGTCAATAGATTCTTGGTTGATCATTCTTATCATCCTTTCGTTTCGATGTATTTTGTAGGACACTGTATACAAAAACAGTATATGGAATTAATCGGGAAAAAGCAAGGCGTCAAAAAAGATTTTCTGCTTCCTAAACTAAGGATTTTGCGGTATACTTTAAGACAAGTGCAAATAACCCGAACGGGATTCCGTCGGGCAGATAAAAAGGGGCGAAAGGAGATCCATATATGGACAAGGAGAAGACAATAACAGCGATCAAAAATGGACAATGCATACTGGGGATCGAGTTCGGATCGACCCGGATCAAAGCAGTTCTTATAGGCGAGGAGAACGTGCCGGTTGCATCCGGAAGCCATGACTGGGAAAACCGTCTTGTAAACCAGATCTGGACATATACGATGGAGGATATCTGGAGCGGACTTCAGGCATGTTATGCAGATCTGAAACAGAATGTGAGAGAATTATACGGAGAGACATTGACGACGTTGGGGGCGATCGGTTTCAGCGGAATGATGCACGGTTATCTTCCGTTTGACGGAGAGGGCAGGCAGCTTGCGGAATTCCGTACATGGAGAAATACGATCACCGGACCGGCGTCCGAAAAGCTTTCCGAGTTGTTCCGGTTCAATATTCCGCAGCGTTGGAGCGTTGCGCATTTGTATCAGGCGATCTTAAATGGCGAAGAGCATGTGGGAGAGATCCGTTTCCTTACGACGCTGGCAGGTTATATCCATTGGAAGATGACAGGGAAAAAAGTCATGGGAATCGGGGAAGCGGCAGGAATGTTCCCAATCGATTCTTCGGTACATACATGGGACGCACGGATGCTGGAACAGTTTGATGCGTTGACAGCGGAGAAAGGCTTTTCGTGGAAGCTAAAAGAGATCCTCCCGGAAGTGCTCGTGGCAGGAGAGGATGCCGGTGCTTTGACAGAAGAGGGAGCAGCTCTTCTGGATCCGGACGGAGATCTGTGCGCGGGAATCCCGATGTGCCCTCCGGAGGGAGACGCGGGAACCGGAATGGCAGCGACCAACAGTGTGGCGGTGCGCACGGGAAATGTATCTGCCGGCACGAGCGTATTTGCAATGGCGGTACTGGAACAGCCATTGTCAAAGCCTTATGCGCAGATCGATATGGTGACAACGCCGGCGGGCGATCCGGTGGCGATGGTTCACTGTAATAACTGTACGTCGGATTTGAATGCGTGGGTAGGATTGTTTAAAGAATGTCTGGAAGCATTCGGCGCGAAAGTGGATATGGATACGTTATACGGAACACTGTACAATAAAGCGCTGGAGGGCGATAAAGACTGTGGAGGACTTCTCGCATATAACTATTTTTCGGGAGAGCATATCACGGGATTTGAAGAGGGAAGACCGCTGTTTGTGAGAACGCCGGACAGTAAGTTTGATCTTGCAAACTTCATGCGTGTGCATCTTAGTACATCGCTGGGCGCATTGAAGACCGGTATGGATATCCTGACGAAACAGGAACATGTGGAACTGGATAAGATGCTTGGTCACGGTGGTCTGTTCAAGACAAAAGGCGTGGGACAGAAGATCCTGGCAGGGGCGATCGATACGCCGGTTTATGTGATGGAGACCGCAGGAGAGGGCGGCGCATGGGGAATTGCATTGCTTGCGTCCTATATGAAGAATAAAAAAGCAGAGGAATCCCTGACGGATTATCTTGCAACGCATGTGTTTGGCGGAGAAGAGGGAGAGCGTATGGAGCCGGATCCGGCAGATGCGGCAGGATTTGAGAAATTCATGCAGCTGTATAAAGCCGGTCTTGCGATCGAACGTGCCGCCGTGGATATGATGTAACCTGAAAAATGATATGGTCTGCAAAGCAGAACTGTGATCGGACAAAACAAACGAACAGAAAATAAAAGCAATAGAAAAAGGAGATTATCGCGATGCTGGAACAATTAAAAAAAGAAGTATATGAGGCAAATATGCTGCTTCCAAAACACGGACTTGTTACGTTTACATGGGGAAATGTCAGCGGAATCGACAGGGAGTCGGGACTGTTTGTCATTAAGCCAAGCGGTGTAGAATACGACAAACTGACGCCGGAAGATATGGTAGTTGTAGATCTGAGCGGCAATAAAGTAGAGGGAAGATATAATCCGTCTTCCGATACGCCGACCCATGTGGTGCTTTACAACCGTTTCCCGAAGATCGGCGGTATCGTGCATACTCATTCCGAGTGGGCGACGAGCTGGGCACAGGCGGGAAGAGACATTCCATGCTATGGAACAACCCACGCAGATTATATTTACGGTGAGGTTCCTTGTGTACGAAATCTGACAAAAGAAGAGATCGAGGAAGCGTATGAATTGAATACCGGTGTACTGATCGCCGATGAGTTTGAGGCACGCAAAAAAGATTATATTGCAGTTCCGGCAGTGCTTTGTAAAAATCACGGACCGTTTACATGGGGAAAAGATGCGAATGAGGCTGTACACAACGCGGTAGTGCTGGAAGAAGTGGCGAAGATGGCGGCGCGCTGCGAATGGCTCAATCCGGCAAACAAACCGGCTCCGCAGGAATTGCAGGATAAGCATTATTTCAGAAAACATGGGGAAAATGCATATTACGGACAGAATTAAATGTCCGAAAGAACACTGGGGAAAATGTGATCGCAGCGAAAGAAAAGGATGCATTTAAAAAAGCGGGAGAGAAGAAAGAAGACAAGTTCAGCCGTAGCAGCACTGCCCGGAGATGGGGCAGCGCTGCTGTGTGCGTTTTTTTATCGGAATATTTGCAGAGGAACGGCGGCGGGAACGCTGCTTGTATTTGTATTTTTTTGCCTGGTGACGGCAGCCTCGGTCAGCGACCTGAAATGCCGGAAGATTTCCGATCGGCTTTGTGGGTTGATTTTGGGGATCGCTGTCGCCGCCGTGTTCTTCATGCCCGGAGTGACGCCTCTGGAGCGGATCTTGAGTGCCGCGGCGATCGGGAGCCTGATGCTGACCGCGACGTTGATCCTGCCGGGCGTTTTTGGCGGCGGAGATATAAAACTGATGGCAGCCTGCGGCGGATTCTTAGGATGGGAGATGATCCGGGACGCTTTTGTGACCGCGGTAATCGCCGCAGCGCTGGCAGTGTTTTTGCTGCGGGTAAAGGAAAGAGAGTACAGAACGGGAATTGCGATGGCTCCGTTTTTTGAGTTGGGGATGGTACTGCATTTTTTGAGAAATTAAAAATCACGGAGGAAAAGATACAGAGATATGTTTATTACGGGTTATAGATTACTCAATCTGAGAAACAATTCGGGGAATAACTCTACGGATTCACATATTGTGGAAGTGATGCTTGAAAATATAAACGAACTGGACAGATTATCCATAGAGACGATGGCATAAATAAAAAGTATGAATCGGAAACCTCCTATGTTATAATGAGAGTGGATTTAAAAATCGACCTCATGCATAGGAGGTTGATTTCGTGTGAAAAGCAGATCGGCAGCGTCTATGTATATAGATGCTGAGATTCTATCCCAAATATGCAGCAGAAAGGAGATACATTCAGAGAAGATCTGCCGCTGAATGTGAAAAATGGAATGAAAGTATTAAAGAATAAGACGATCTACACCGGAACCGGAAAAATTGAGAACGGATATATCCGATATAGCGAAAGAATATCAGAAGTGGATGATATGCGGAACTTTATCCCAAAAGACGAGGATGAAATCGTGGAAGTGGATGGCGCATATGTGATCCCGGGATTTATCGATGTACACAGTCACGGAGGGTACAGCTTTGACGCGATGGATGCTTCCCCGGAAGAGATCGACCAGATGGTACGTCAGATGACGGCAAAAGAGGGGATCACTTCGTATTTCTGTACGACGATGACACAGACATATGAAAATATCGAAAAAGCGATGGTAAATATCAAAGAAGCTGCCGAGAAGAACCCGGTGATCCAGGGAATCCATCTGGAGGGACCGTTTATCTCTGTAAACTATAAGGGAGCGCAGGATGCTTCCTATATTAAGAAACCGGATGAGAACGTACTGGCAAAATGGAATGCATTGAGCGGCAGCAGGATCCGTGTTGTCACATATGCTCCGGAAGAAGCTGACGAGGCTTTTGAGAACTGGTGTCTGTCCAATCGGATCGTGTTGAGTGTCGGACATTCGGATGCCACATTCGAGCAGCTGTGTGCGAGCAGAGCCGGACATGTGACACATTTATACAATGCACAGAGAGGTCTGAAGCACAGAGAGCCGGGTGTAACCGGATATGGTATGCTGACAGACGGCGTGAATACGGAGATCATCTGCGACGGTATCCATATCAACCCGAAGATGGTTTACATGGCATATAAAGTAAAGGGAAGCGACGAGATCGTGCTGGTTACGGATTCCATGCGGGCGAAAGGGATGCCGGAGGGAAAAAGCGAGCTCGGAGGACAGGTTGTGTATGTGAAAGACGGAACCGCAAGACTGGAGGACGGGACCATTGCGGGAAGCGTACTGACTTATATTCAGGCGTTTAGAAATATCATGAAGTTTACAGGCGCAAGTCTTGAGGAAGCAGTGAAGATGAGTTCGGTGAATCAGGCGAGAGAATTCGCTCTGACACAGAAAGGTGCGATCAAGACCGGAAAAGATGCGGATTTTGTTGTGCTTGATCAGGAGTATGAACTGAAAGGCACGATCAGCATGGGAACGCTTGTTGAGGAAGCATAGAAGATGAAAACGATGCAGAAAGATATGACAGCGGGAAATCCGACAAAGATCATATTGGATTTCACGTTCCCTATTTTTATAGGAAATGTATTTCAGCAGTTTTATAATATGGCGGACACGGTGATCGTAGGGAAGTTTGTCGGGACGAAAGCATTGGCGGCGGTGGGAAGTACCGGAACGATCATGTTTCTGATCTTAGGGTTCGTACTTGGGATGACTGCCGGATTTACTGTGCTGACCGCGCAGAAATTCGGCGCAGGAGATATGAAAGCGATGCGGCAGACGGTCGGCGGAGCGGCGGTATTGAGTATCCTCGTGACGATCGTGCTGACGGCAGGAAGCATGCTGTTCATGAAGCCGCTTTTGCACTTTATGCATACTCCGGCGGATATTTTTGACGATGCCTATTCTTATATCATGATCATTTGTGCGGGGATCGCGGCGCAGATGCTTTATAATCTGCTGGCAAGTGTGCTGCGCGCGCTTGGAAACAGTAAAGTGCCGCTTTATTTCCTGATCTTATCGGCATTGCTGAATATCGTGCTGGATCTTGTGCTGATCATCGTGTTTCATATCGGCGCTCCGGGAGCGGCATATGCGACGGTTATTTCACAGGGAGTATCCGGCGTGCTTTGTCTTGTTTACATTGTGAAAAAGATTCCGGTTTTGCATTTAGAGCGTGAAGATTGGAAACCAAAGGCGCATCTTCTGAAGATCCAGTTGGGGATCGGAATTCCGATGGCGCTTCAGTATTCGATCACGGCGATCGGCACGATGATGGTACAGACGTCCCTGAACCTGTTGGGATCCGGACTGGTGGCCGCGTTTACGGCGGCAAGCAAGATCGAACAGGTTGTGACACAGGCGTATGTGGCGCTTGGCACGACGATGGCAACGTATTGTGCACAGAATATCGGCGCGGGAAAGATACAGCGGATCCGAAGCGGATTTCGTTCCGCAACGATCATGTCGTTTGTCTATGCGGTGATCTCCGGTATTTTGATCATGACCGTCGGAAAATATATGACGTATCTGTTTGTATCGGGAGATGTGGCAGAGATCATGGCTTCGGTCGATATCTATTTGAAATGTGTCGGGATCTTCTTTATTCCGTTGGCGGTGGTCAACCTGTATCGAAACGGGATCCAGGGGATGGGATACGGCATCCTGCCGATGATGGCCGGTGTGGCGGAACTTGTCGGAAGAGGAATTGTCGCGGTGATCGCGGCGGGAAAGAGAAGCTATGTAGGCGTATGTCTGGCAAGTCCGATCGCCTGGATTTTTGCGGCGGCGCTTCTGATCGTGATGTACTTCTATATTATGAAGCATGATATGAAGAAGTTTGAGGGATATGAAGAATAAAACAGGATGCGGAACCATGCTCTTGGAATAGAGACGGCGCATCCAACAAAAAAAAGAGCTTTTTGTCAGCGCATAGGGCGGCAGGCAAAAAGCTCTTTTTTAATGTTTATTTTTCGTTTTTTCAGGATATCAGTTGTTCCAGACTTCCGAATGTGTACCCCATCTCTTCCCATTTTGTCAGCAGTTCATCCAGTATTTCCGCATTGGTTTTTGATGTGCTGTGGAGCAGGACGATCGCGCCGGGGTGGATGCGGCGGAGCAGTTTGTCGAAAGCTTCTTCTTTGGTGGGCTGATCGTCTTCGTACCAGTCCACATAGGCAAGGCTCCAGAAAAATGTGTGATATCCAAGCTCTTTTGCCATCCGGAGATTGTCTTCATTATATTTTCCCTGTGGCGGACGGTAGAACTTTGTCATTTCCTCGCCGGTTATTTTTTGATATTCGGCTTCCACATCCTGTAATTCTTTTTCAAAAGATTCTTTCGTGGAGATCTGCGACATATCCGGATGATGATAAGTGTGATTACCGACGGTGTGCCCCTCTTCTTTCATCCGACGGATCAGTTCCGGATTGTTTTTGATATAGGTTCCGACGACGAAAAAAGTGGCGGGAACGTGATGTTTTTTCAAGGCGTCCAGGATCGCCTCGGTATTTCCGTTTTCAAATCCGGCGTCAAAAGTCAGATAAATCCGTTTTTCTTTCGTGTCTTCTGCATAGTATGCGTTATATTTTGCAAGTGTTTCGTAAGTGGCGTTGGCGACAGGCGGTTCGCCGTCCTGACCGAAGCTCAATCCCCAGTTGCCGTCAGCGGACGTCTCGAGGGCTTCCGGGAAAAAATGTTCCTTTGTACGGGCAGCCAGACCGCCCAGAAAAAAGGCGGCTGTAAAACAAAGAAATGTACAAACGATTTTTTTCATAGTGGATTCACCGATTCAGGTACCTTTTAGATAATAACTATGTGGAAGCGGGGGAAACTATGTGGAAAACAGACAGGAAACGTAGAGACGGGAAACGTATGCTGTTCCGGGGTTGACAAATACAGAATCTCCGCTATGATAAATGAGGATAAAGAATGAGTAAGAGGAGTTAGAGAAATGAAACGAGCGATCCTGTTTTTTGATATTGACGGCACACTTTTGAGCGATGAGACGGGGAAAATCCCGGACAGCACGCTTCAGGCTCTTACAGAAGCAAAGAAGAACGGACATCTTCTGTTTATCAATACGGGAAGAACGATCTGCGCGCTCCCGAAAGAACTTTACCGGTTTGATTTTGACGGATATTTGTGCGGCTGCGGAAGCTATCTGCTATTCCATGACGAGGTATTGCTGGAGCGGCATATCGAGGAATCTCCCGGTCGTAAATATATTGAACAAATGTGGGAATGTAATCTGGACGGTGTGCTGGAGGGAACCGAGGATCTCTATTTTCCGCAAGCAGTTTCTCGGTTTGAACAATTGGAACAGGGGCGGATCTATTTTGGAGAATTGGGGCTCGGAAAGAAAAAATATATCGAAGAGGGCGGATTTATCTATGACAAGATTTTTGTGTACGCCGATGAACAGAGCGACAAAGAACGGTTTTTTGAGCTGATGGAAGACCACTTCGCAGTGATCGACCGCGGCGGGAATACCTATGAATTGGCGCAGAAATCTTTTTCCAAGGCGACAGCCTGCGAGTATATGGTACAGAAATTCGGGGCAGACAGGGAGGATGTCTACGTTTTCGGCGACAGCATGAATGACCTGTCTATGTTTGAATATGCGATACATACGGTCGCCATGGGGAAACATGCGCCGGGGCTTGCCCCCTACACGGAATTTGTGACAAAGACCGTGGAAGAGGGCGGGATCGCATGGGCGATGAAGCATTATGGGCTGATTTGAGAATGCATGGATGCGGGAGGAGCGAAAGAAGATGAAATTATTTGTATATAGTTACAGAGAATTTGATGAAGCCGATTATTTTCAGCAGGCGGCGGAGGAATATGGGATTGAGATCGCATTTACCGCAGAGGAACCGAGCATGGAGAATGCGGATTTTGCGGAAGGGTACCCTTATGTCAGCATTATTACGACAAAGATCGATGAGGAATTGTTAAAGAAATTCTGGAATCTTGGGGTACGGATGATCTCGACGCGGACGATTGGTTACGACCATATCGATGTGGAAGTGGCAAAACGGATTGGATTTCACATCAGTCATGTAACGTATTCTCCGGAATGCGTGGCAGATTATACGTTGATGCTGATGTTAATGTGTATCCGCAAAATGAAACGGATCATGCAGCGTGAGGAACTCAATGATTTTTCGCTGCCGGGAATCCGTGGAAGAGAACTGCGCGGCTTTACGGTCGGCGTGATCGGAACCGGAAGGATCGGGCAGGCAGTCATTCGTGATCTGAGCGGATTTGGATGCAGGATATACGCATATGATTTATACCGAAATGCGGAAGTGGAACGGTATGCCGAGTATGTGGAGCTGAAAGAGATTTATGAAACCTGTGATATGATCACACTTCATATGCCGTTAAATGACGCGAATTATCATATGATCGATCATGACGCGATCGGTAAAATGAGAAAAGGTACGGTGTTGATCAATACTGCGCGGGGCGCGCTGATCGATACGGCGGCATTGTTGGATGGACTGGAGTCGGAACAGATCGGAGCGGTCGGTCTGGATGTGATCGAAGATGAGTTTGGTATGTATTATTATGACCGGAAATCCGATATTTTGAGCAAACGGGATCTGTATACACTGCGCGGGTTTCCCAATGTGATCGTGACGCCGCACATGGCGTTCTACACCGAAGAAGCGGTTGGGGATATGGTACGTCATTCCGTAAAAAGCTGTGTGCTGCATGAAGCGGGAAAAGAAGATCCGTGGGAAGTTGTGTAAAAATAAAAAGGACATCGCCTTGTCCGTTTGTCAGAGATTTATCTGATAGACAAGGCGGTGTCTTTTTGGAATAGGAATCTGCCGGGCGCGCAGTTTGTTCAGACAGTTCCGGCATTTTGGAAAAATCCAACGTCGGAGGGATGGATATAGCTGTCTCCGATCGTGTGGAGCAGAACCAGATTCAGACGGTTGTTCAGGTTCTTTTTGTCCAGCTTGATGGCGGTCGTCAGATCTTCGATCGGAAGACCGGATACGTGGGGAAGACCATATGCGGTGAGCACTGCCTTGATCTCTTCTGCACAGCCGGGGGATGTCAGACCGAGTGTTTCCGCAATGCGGGTGATCTGATACATACCGATCGCCACGGCTTCCCCGTGGCTTTCTCTTTCATAATGATAGTATTGTTCGATCGTATGGGCCAGTGTGTGCCCGAAATTTAAAAGCATCCGCTCGCCGGTGTCAAATTGATCCTGTTCCACCACGAGCCGTTTGATGTCGACACAACGGGCGATGACGGAAGAGAGTTCCGGTTTCAATGCTTCAAAAGAACCGCAGCATTTCAGCGTATGAAAAAGCGCAGCGTCTTTGATACAGCCGTATTTGATCACTTCCCCCATTCCGTCAGTGATATAACGCTTCGGAAGCGTATTCAATACTTCCGGGTCGATCAGGACAAGGCGCGGATGGTAAAATGCGCCGACCAGATTTTTGCCCTGGGGAAGATCCACCGCGACTTTTCCGCCCACCGAGGAATCCACCTGAGCGAGAAGCGAGGTCGGGATCTGTACAAGTTTGATCCCGCGCAGGAAACTGGACGCGGCAAATCCGGCAAGATCGCCGATCACGCCGCCGCCCAGTGCGATGACGAGATCGCTGCGGGAAATTTTTGCCTGAAGCATCGCTTCGTAGATCTTCGGAAGCGAATCAAAACTTTTGGTCGGTTCGCCGTGCGGCAGGACAAGGGAATGACATTCATATTCGGAAAGTGCATGAAGGAGTGTTTCTCCATACAGCGGAAATACGTTGTCATCGGAGATGATGAAAATCTTTTTTCCGGAAAATACTTCTGAAATATAGTGGTCTGCCTGTCTTAAAATATTGGATCCGATGTAAATCGGATAGCTGTTTTTCTCTAAATGAACGGTTAATTTCATAGGGCGTTCTCCTTTTTTGATCCCGTATCCTTAAATAATTACACTTGCGGATCGGGAGCGGTATTCCGGGATCAGATCTGTTTGCCGACGACTTCCGCGATCTGGCGGATCTGTTTTAACAGTGCGTCAAATTTCTCCGGTTTCAGAGACTGTGCTCCGTCGCAGAGCGCGCATTCCGGATTGTTGTGGACTTCGATCATCAGACCATCTGCTCCGGCTGCGACTGCGGCTTTTGCCATCGGTTCTACGAGCCACCATTTTCCGCCGGCGTGGCTTGGGTCGATGACTACCGGAAGATGCGTCTTATTGTTCAGCACCGGAATGCTCTGGAGATCCAGGGTGTTCCGTGTGAATGTTTCAAAAGTACGGATCCCGCGTTCGCAGAGAATGACGTTCTCATTGCCGGAAGCCATGATATACTCGGCGGACATGATCCATTCTTCGTAGGTGGCGTTGAGACTCCGTTTTAAAAGGATCGGGCGCTTTACCTTTCCGAGTTGTTTTAACAGATCGAAGTTCTGCATGTTGCGCGCGCCGATCTGGATCAGATCGACTTTTTCTTCAAATACATCCAGATAATCCGGGGACATCAGTTCCGTTACGATCGGAAGTCCGACTTCTTCCCTGACTTTGCAGAGAATATCCAGTCCCTCCAGACCGAGCCCCTGAAAAGAGTACGGGCTTGTACGCGGCTTGAACGCACCGCCGCGCAGCAGGTTTGCGCCGGAGGCTTTTGCGGCTTTGGCGATTTCAAGAACCTGATCAAAAGACTCAACGGAGCAGGGACCGGCGATCACACCCATGTGTCCGCCGCCGATCTTGACGCCGGAGACGTCGATCACGGAATCTTCCGGATGAAATGCGCGGTTTGCAAGCTTGTATGGTTCCTGTACATGCATGACCTTGTCGACGCATGTATCGACTTCAAATAGTTTGGAATCAACGGATGTGGTATCGCCGATACATCCGATGATCGTCATCTCGGCTCCGCGCACGGTATGGGTGTCCAATCCGTGACGTTTGATCATATTTTCTACACGGATAATGTTTTCCTCCGTGGTGCGAGGTTTTAATACGATAATCATAATAGGATCCTCCTCATAAACTTCATACTGTAAAATTTTAGCTGTTTAAAGTGCGAAAACATTATTATCATAAAACAGGAATGCGGGATTGTCAATGAAAATACGAAAGAAAATACAATTCATGGATCATTCATTAAAAGGGCGGCGCATTGACAGAACTGCGTGTGGTGGTGTATGTTAAATCAGAAAGGAATGAAGTATATAAGGAATGATATGTAAAGGAAAGAGAGTGAACATGAAATGGCGGATATGAAAAAGAATACATCCCATACGATTCGCCGCGCGCAGCGATTTCCGGTCATTTTGATCGGAGAGGGACTGTTAGTCGGTATCGTAGGCGGGCTGATCGTGCTTTTGTACCGGGTGGCATTAAGCTATGCGGGCGACTGGCTGCATGCGATTTTATCCTATATAAAAGGAAGACCGATTTGGATCGCCGGATGGTTTCTGGTTTTGGTCTTGCTGGCGGTGGTCGTCGGAAAGTTGGTGAAATGGGAACCGATGATCTCGGGAAGCGGAATCCCGCAGGTGGAGGGAGAAGTGACCGGAAAGCTGCGGCAGAACTGGAAAAAAGTGCTTCCGGCGAAATTTATCGGCGGTTTTTTGTGCCTGTTCGGCGGCTTGTCACTGGGACGGGAGGGTCCGTCGATCCAGCTTGGTGCGATGACCGGGCAGGGGATCTCAAGGATCCTGGATCGTGGGAAGACCGAAGAACGTTATCTGATGACATGCGGAGCAAGCGCAGGGCTGGCGGCGGCGTTTCATGCGCCGCTTGCCGGTGTGATGTTCGCGATCGAGGAGATCCATAAAGGATTTTCCGTGTCGATCCTGATCTCGGTCATGACGGCTTCGGTGACGGCGGATTTTATTTCTTCCTATATTATCGGTCTGGATCCGGTATTCGCATTCCGGCTGGATGAATTTCTTCCACAGCGTTATTACGGACTGTTGCTTTTACTCGGTGTGATCGTCGGCGTCGCGGGTGTTTTCTACAACTGGGCAATGCTGAAAGTTCAGGAACTTTATAAGAAACCGAAATGTCTGGATGAGACCGGACGGCTTCTGATCGCGTTTCTGACGGCCGGTGTGCTGGGACTTTGCATGCCGGAAGTATTGGGCAGCGGACATGAACTGATCGTTTCGCTGACTGATGGGGAAATGGTATTGAAAACGGTACTTCTTGTGCTGGTTGTGAAATTCGTATTTTCGGCAGTCAGTTTCGGATCCGGCGCGCCGGGCGGAATTTTCTTTCCGCTTTTGATATTGGGAGCGATGATCGGCGGCGCATTTGCAATGATCGGAACGCAGTGGTTCGGATTGCCGCAGCAATATATCAATAATTTTGTTCTGCTTGCGATGGCGGGATTTTTTACGGCGATCGTGAGAGCTCCGCTCACCGGGATCGTGCTTTTATTTGAAATGTCGGGCTCCGTCAGCCAGATGCTGTCTCTTAGTATCGTTTCGGTGACGGCATACATCGTGGCGACGCTTCTTCGGTCGGCTCCGATCTATGAGAGTCTGCTGGAGCGGATCCTGACAGCGCAGAAATCAAAAGCTGTCGGAGGAAATGAGAAGAAAGCCGGAGGCCAGAAAGTATTGAATACATTTACGATCATGAACGGTTCGGTATTGGAGGAGCGATGCGTACAGGAGATCACCTGGCCGGACAACTGCCTTTTGATCGCATTGGAGCGGAACGGAAAAGAGATGATCCCGCGGGGCAAAACAAAGCTGATGGCGGGGGATGTCCTCACGACGATCACGGATGAAAGAGATGCAGGATATGTACATGACAAAATGGAAAAGTTATGTTATACTTCCTTTTAGAATGTGCACCATTTAAGACAACACATGAAGGAGCTAAAAGATATGAAAAGAGTATTGCTGAAATTAAGTGGAGAAGCGCTTGCAGGAGATAAAAAGACAGGATTTGACGAGGCAACCTGTATCGGTGTTGCCAGGCAGGTCAAACAGCTTGCCGACAGCGGCATTCAGGTAGCGATCGTGACAGGCGGCGGCAACTTCTGGAGAGGACGTACGAGCGAGACGATCGACCGGACAAAGGCAGACCAGATCGGAATGCTTGCAACCGTGATGAACTGCATTTATGTTTCCGATATTTTCCGTTATGTCGGCATGAAGACCGAGATCTTCACACCGTTTGCATGCGGCGCATTTACGACTTTGTTTTCCAAGGATGCGGCAGTGGCAGCGTTGGAAGAGGGCAAAGTGATCTTTTTCGCAGGCGGAACCGGACATCCGTATTTTTCAACAGATACAGGAGCGGTACTTCGTGCGATTGAGATCGAGGCGGACGCGATGCTGCTTGCGAAAGCAATCGACGGAATTTATGACAGCGATCCGAAAGTGAACCCGGAGGCGAAAAAGTATGATGAGATTTCCATTCAGGAAGTGATCGACCAGAAGCTTGCGGCAGTGGATCTGACCGCGTCGATCCTCTGCATGGAGAACCGGATGCCGATGCTTGTATTCGGTCTGAATGAAGAGAACAGCATTGTTGAGACAATGAGCGGTACATTTACCGGAACAAAAGTAACTGTATAGGAGGATATGAGAAGATGAATGAAAAATTAAAAGTATATGACGAGAAGATGACAAAATCAATGCACAGCCTTCACAGCGAGCTGGCAGCGATCCGTGCAGGACGTGCGAACCCGCATGTACTCGATAAGATCCTTGTAGATTACTACGGAACGCCGACTCCGATCCAGCAGGTAGCGAACGTATCGGTTCCGGAGGCGCGTATGATCCAGATCCAGCCATGGGAGAAGAGTATGCTGAAAGTGCTTGAGAAAGCGATCATGACCTCCGAACTCGGGATCAATCCGACGAACGACGGCTCTACGATCCGTCTGATCTTTCCGGAACTGACAGAGGAACGAAGAAAAGAACTGGCGAAAGATGTAAAGAAAAAAGGCGAGGCAGCGAAAGTTGCGATCCGCAATATCCGCAGAGACGGAAACGATGCATTTAAGAAGCTGAAAGGCGGAGACATTTCCGAGGACGAGATCAAAGATCTGGAAGACGAGCTTCAGAAGATGACAGATAAGTATGTCAAAGAAGTGGACAAGGCAGTAGACGAGAAGACAAAAGAGGTTATGACGGTTTAATAAGGGACAAAGAGAGGGGCTTTTTTGCAGTCCCTCTTTGTTTGCTCATTGGATGAACTTTTATATGGATTTTTCATATGGAAATGGAGGAAGAGAAGATGAATGTACCTCAGCATATTGCGATCATATTGGACGGCAATGGGCGCTGGGCGAAAGCGAAAGGGATGCCGCGTAATTACGGACATGCTCAGGGAAGCAAGAATGTGGAACGGATCTGTGAGGAAGCATGGCGCATGGGAATCAAATATTTGACTGTGTATGCATTTTCCACGGAGAACTGGAACCGCCCGAAGTCGGAAGTCGATGCGTTGATGAAGCTGCTTCGAAACTATATGAAAACTTGTCTGAAGACCGCGGAGAAGAACGATATGAAGATCCGGGTGATCGGTGATATGACTCCACTCGATGACGATATCAAAAACCGGATCCATGAACTGGAAGAGGCGAGCAGGAACAACGGCGGATTGAATTTTACGATCGCGCTCAACTATGGAAGCCGGGATGAGATGGTGCGTGCGATGCGCCGGATGGCGGCGGACTGTGTGGACGGGAAGTTAAAACCGGAGGAGATCGACGAGAAGCTGTATGCATCTTATCTGGATACTGCGGAGATCCCGGATCCGGATCTTTTGATCCGCACAAGCGGAGAACTCAGATTGTCCAACTATCTGCTCTGGCAGCTGGCTTATTCGGAATTTTATTTTACGGACGTTCCGTGGCCGGATTTTACGAAAGAGGAATTAATCAAGGCAATCGAGCAGTATAATAGCAGAGACAGACGTTTCGGTGGAATCAAGGAGGAGCAGGATGTTTAAGACCAGATTAATAAGCGGAATCCTTTTGGTCATCATCGCATTTGCGGCGCTGACGGCGGGAGATCTTGTATTGTTGGGCGTGCTGGTTGTGATCAGCCTGATCGGTCTTCGGGAGCTTTACAAAGTGTTCAAGATGGAACATACGGCGTTGATGGTGCTTGGAAATATTTTCGTACTGCTCTATTATGCTTTGGTATACTGGAAGCAGGGCGGCAAACTTCTTGGAGAATCCCTGAATTGGTTTATGGCGCTTTATATGGCGTTTTTGATCTGTCTGATGGCGGCAATGGTGTTTCGGTATCCGAAATATCATCCGAGTCAGATCGTGGCTGCATTTTTCGGATTTTTCTATGTGGCAGTTATGCTCTCTTATATTTATCAGATCCGTGTGCTTCCGGGCGGGATCTTTACAGTATGGCTCGTATTTATCTGTGCATGGGGATGTGATACCTGCGCCTACTGTGTCGGTATGCTGATCGGAAAGCATAAGATGGCTCCGGTTCTGAGTCCGAAGAAATCCGTGGAGGGCGGAATCGGCGGGATCGTCGGCGCGGCGCTGATCGGGATCCTCTACGCACTGGCGATCAATCATTGGGGAAGCGCAGGCGTGAGCGTTGCAGAGTTTGCGGTGATCGGCGCAGCGGGCGGAGCGATCTCTCAGATCGGAGATCTGGCGGCGTCTGCGATCAAACGAAACTACAATATCAAAGATTACGGTAAACTGATCCCGGGACACGGCGGGATTTTGGACCGGTTTGACAGCGTGATCTTTACGGCGCCGATTATTTTCTATCTGGCAGTATTATTATAGAATCATATAGAAAGCGATGTGGGCAGAATGAAAAAGATAGCAATTTTGGGATCTACCGGTTCCATTGGCACACAGACATTGGAAGTGGTACGGGAAAATGGAGATATTGAAGTTACGGCGGCGGCAGCGGGAAACAATATCGCGCTTTTAGAAGAGCAGATCCGGGAATTTCATATTCCGCTTGCGGCTGTCTGGTCGGAAGAAAAAGCGGCAGAGTTAAAAAGCCGGGTAAAAGACCTGGATGTCTGGATCGTATCCGGAATGGATGGACTTTTGGAAGTGGCAGCCGCCAAGGAGAGTGAGATCCTTGTGACGGCGATCGTGGGAATGATCGGAATCCGTCCGACGATCGAGGCAATCAAGGCGGGGAAAGATATTGCGCTGGCAAACAAAGAAACACTTGTAACAGCCGGACATCTGATCATGCCCCTGGCAAAAGAATACGGCGTGTCGATCCTGCCGGTGGACAGTGAGCACAGCGCGATCTTTCAGTCATTGCAGGGCGGACAGAGGGAGGCGCTTCACAAGATCCTTCTGACAGCATCCGGCGGACCGTTCCGGGGAAAGAAACGGGAAGAGCTGACAAAGATCCAAGTGGAAGATGCATTGAAGCATCCGAACTGGGAGATGGGACGTAAGATCACGATCGACTCCTCGACTATGATCAACAAGGGACTGGAAGTGATCGAAGCGAAATGGCTGTTCGATGTGAGAGTGGATCAGGTACAGGTTGTTGTGCAGCCGCAGAGTATCATTCATTCCATGGTGGAATATGAAGACGGCGCAGTGATCGCACAGCTCGGTACGCCGGATATGAAACTGCCGATCCAATATGCGTTGTATTATCCGGAGCGAAGATATTTGCCGGGTGACCGACTGGATTTTGAGATGCTGACACAGATCACATTTGAAAAGCCGGATATGGATACATTTTACGGATTGAAACTGGCATACGAAGCCGGACGGACCGGCGGATCGCTTCCGACTGTTTTAAATGCGGCAAATGAAAAAGCAGTGGCGTTATTTTTAGACCGGAAGATCGGTTATCTGCAGATTCCGGAACTGATCGAAGAATGTATGCGGCGGCATCGGGTGATCGAGAAACCGACGGTGGAACAGATTCTGGAAACGGAAGCGGAAGTTTACGCGTATATAGACGGAAAGAAACAGATCCGGGGGGATCATAATTAAAAGGTGGTAGATGCATGGGTATTGTATTGGCAATTTTGCTGTTTAGCTTGATCATTATCATTCATGAGCTGGGACATTTTTCTCTGGCGAAAGCAAATAAGATCCGCGTGGATGAATTTTCACTTGGATTGGGACCTACGTTGTTCGGAAAAGTGATCGGCGGAACGAAGTTTTCTTTGAAACTGCTGCCGTTCGGCGGGGCATGTATGATGGGGGAAGACGATGCCGATGATATGTCGGAGGGAAGCTTTAACAGTAAATCGGTCTGGGCGAGAATGTCAGTGATCGCTGCGGGACCACTGTTCAATCTGATCCTCGGATGGCTGCTCTGTGTGATCATGGTCGGGTGGATCGGATATGCGGCTCCGGTCATAACCGGGGTAAGAGACGGATATGCGGCAAAGGAACAGGGAATCCAAAGCGGGGACGTGATCACGGAAGTGAACGGAGAAAAGGTGCATCTCTGGGATGAGGTCAGTCTCTATAACCTGACGAACCAGAAAGGTGAAGCGACAGAGATCACTTATCTGCGGGACGGGAAAGAGACAACGGTCACACTTGCTCCGCGGCAGTTGGAGGGAGATCCCTATCCGATGCTCGGGTTTAACGGTCCGTCGAAACGGACGCAGACCGGGATCATCGGCGCGGTACAGTATGGCGCTTATACGTTAAAGTATTGGGTGGATTATACATTTGAATGTCTCAAAATGCTCGTGACCGGGCAAGTTGGGATCCAACAGATGTCCGGACCGGTGGGAATCGTCACCGTGGTGGATGATGCATATAAGAATTCACTTCCGGGCGGGATTGAAGTGGTGATCTTGAATCTGATGAATATCTGCATCCTCATAACGGCGAACCTGGGGATCATGAATCTGCTTCCGATACCGGCTTTGGACGGCGGAAGACTTGCGTTTCTGATCGTGGAAGCAGTGCGAGGAAAGCGGATTCCTCCGGAAAAAGAGGGAATGGTGCATTTTGCGGGATTTGCCCTGCTGATGGTATTGATGGTTGTTGTGATGTACAACGATATTGTGCGGATCTTTTCATGATCCGCACTTTTTTTCTGTTTTCACATACAATAAAGGAAAAGATTTCTCAGAGGATCATGATAGATGAGAAGAAATATACTGCGGGCAATGCAGACGGAAAGCGAGATGCCGACGGGGGAGAATGCGGTAGATAAAGGAAAGCTGAAAATTTCCGTTACATCAGAGATCACGGCTTATCCGGTGGAGGATGCACTGATCTCGATTTCTTATACCGGTGTGCCGGAGAATACGCTGGAGGAAGTGAGAACAGACCGATCCGGAATGACAGAATCGGTGGAACTTTCGACGCCGCCGTTGGAATATAGTCTGGATCCGGAAAATGTGATTCAGCCATATTCGGAGTACACGCTGAATATCAGCGCGCCCGGATTTGAACCGGTCAGCATCGCGGGAACAGAACTGCTGCCGGAAGTGACGGCTCTGCAGAATATCCGGCTGCGTCCGGTCGTTCCGGAGACACAGGAACAGGTCTTTGTGATTCCGGCACATACGCTCTACGGCGAATATCCGCCGAAGATCGCGGAGGATGAGATCAAGCCGATGAACGAATCCGGGGAGATCGTACTGAGCCGGGTCGTGATCCCGGAATATATCGTGGTACATGACGGCTCGCCGCGGGATTCGACAGCGCAGAATTATTATGTGAAATATAAAGATTACATCAAAAATGTGGCGTCCAGTGAGATTTATGCGACTTGGTCCAAGGATGCGATCCGGGCAAATGTGCTGGCGATCATGTCATTTACGCTGAACCGGGTCTATACGGAGTGGTATCGGAACAAAGGGTATGATTTCACCATAACATCATCCACCGCATTTGACCATAAGTGGATTCCGGAGCGGAACATCTATGATACGATCTCGGAAGTGGTAGATGAACTTTACGGAAATTATCTCTCACGTCCGAATGTGCGGCAGCCGATCCTGACCCAGTACTGTGACGGCAGCCGCGTCCAGTGTCCGGGATGGATGACCTTTTTGCGATAACCTACAAAATTTCCCGCAAACCCTTGATTTTACTGGGTTTGCGGGGTGTAATAGTAGTAAACTTTCAACTCGTCTTTTTCACGATTGTATACAATCTTATCGATTATGTTCTTTAAAATCTCATTTTTGGTCACATTATCCACGGTATCCGAACAGATAATTTCATATACATTTCTGACACGTTCCAACATAGCAGCTTTTGACGGATCTTCCTCCGGTTCTTCAACGCGACATTCTTCCAACTGTTTTTCGAGAAGTTCTTTCTCTCGCTGTACAAGTTTTTTATTATCCTGATATTCTTCGAGCGTGTCTACACCGTTCCGGTAAGCTTCTTTGATTCGGTCGAATTTTTCCGCATTCTTTTTCAGCTGATCCATGATGATTGCAGAGAGATCAACAGTCTGTGTTTGTACAGGATTGACATATCTGTAAACGATGTTGCCTGTATCGAGAACTTCTTTGAGGGAAGCAAGTACAGCGGGCTCCAATTTGAGAGAGCTGACAGAAGTCTTGGCAAGACATTTTCCTTTGGAATATCCATAACAGGTAAAATAACTGTAAACTTTAGATCCTGCGACACGTTTGGAAACCATTGTTCTACCGCACACAGGACACTTGACTAAGCCAGAGAGCCAGTGCTTGTATGTAGAGGAGGGTCTGGTGCCGGATGGTCTGTATTCGCTCTTACGGCGCGCCTGAGCCTGCTCAAACAGTTCCTTTGATATAATAGCAGGATGCTGACCATCGGAAATGATCCATTCCGATTCGGGGCGAACTTCCTTCGTCTCATTGATTACTCGATTCCAACGTACCATTCCACAATAAGTTGGATTCTGTAAGATGTATTCTACGGATCGGCGTTCAAACGGCTTATTATGAGAGGTCTTGAATCCATGTAAATTTAGATAGCGTGCTATGTCAAAGAATCCGATATGCTCATTCACATATTTATTAAAAATGAGTTTGACGATTTCGGCTTCTTCCGGAACTATGACGGGAGGTTTTCCGTGTTCCTGAATCCGGTATCCGAGCGGCGGTCGTGCCTGATATCCTCCGCGTTTGGCTTTTTCTGTCATACCGCGGGTTACTTCGCCTGACAGACGAACAGAGTAATACTCGTCCATCCATTCAATGATCCGCTCGATCAGGCTGCCGAACGGACCGTCTATGATCGGTTCGGATACGCTGACAACTTCCACGTTATGCTTCTTTTTGAGCAGGGACTTGTAGACGATACTTTCCTCTTGATTTCTGGCAAAACGGCTGAATTTCCAAACGACAATATAATCGACTGGATGATCGTCAGATTTAGCCAGAGCGATCATCTTTTGGAATTCAGGACGTTTATCAGCTTTTCGACCGGAAATTCCCAGTTCATAGAATATTTTCAGAATGATCATACCGTTCTTCTTTGCATACTCCTTTAGCAGTGCGGTTTGAGAATCTGGCGAGAGTTCTTCTTGACCGGAAGTGGAGACTCTAACGTAACCATAACAATATTTAGTTTCCATGTTATCACCTCGGTTGATTTTATTCCTGTCTATATGGGAAAATGAGTATAAAAAATAACAGCCGGCGGCGAACGAGTGTTCCGCTTGCATTGGCTGACCGAAGATGATACAATATTTTTGGAATTGAGGTATCATTCTTCGGAATGTTACTTGAGCCGTTCCTGTTGGCGCAGGAACGGTTCTTGACTTTTAAGGTACATTTGTTATAATGTACTTAACAAGACAGCCGATACGATAGAGCAAACCTATCCGTTTCCGGCGAAATTATCAGTAACTAGAAATAGCACTTCAAAGCTTGACCAGAGCAGGGGTGCTATTTTCTATGCGTAAAATTCAGAATTGCTACGAGTAAACTACATGCTGTCAAAATTATCATGAATTCTTCATATGTACTCATATCAACCACTCCTTCCAACAAGACGCGGAAACGGTGGTATGCACCCTATCGGCTGTCTGGGTAAATACATTATTTAGTTGTTCCCCTGCCCACTGTGGAGCAGGGGGAGTGTCCTTACAAATATCGTTTTACAACTTCTATTAGTTGTTTTTTGTATTTGTAGATGTCATTTAAAGAATCGATATAGAATCGTTCAAACTTTTTGTTTTCATCTGGGATGAGAATCTGTTTATTTTTTGTGTCAAGATTTATACGGCAAATAGGTTTTCTGTTGTTATCCTTGTATAGAATTCCGAAGTAACTCTCAGTATCCCTGTGTACGATATCATTTATATCCACAACTTCCGCCAATAATCCTCTAATGATATAAAAAGTTTCTATTTCCGCTTCGGTAGTAATTACCTTTGAAATAGAATTTGGTTCTGGAATTTCTTGTGTTTCAGGTTCCTCAGTATCTTTGGATAAGGCAGAAGATATCTTATTATTCACAATTTCATTTACAAAAGAAGAGAATGCCCTCTTTACAACTGGAGTAAATTTTTCTATAATACGCTGATTTTTCTGACCCTCATATACAGTTGTCAACACGAAACGTACAAAATCTTCAGAGGGTGATTCAAATTCTGACGTTAATACGCCTTTGATTAAAGAGCTATATTTTAATTCTTCCGCGGTACTAAAAATTTTATCTCTATCAAAATTTTCTTTGCAGAATTTTTTGAGTTCATTTATAGAGGATTCTTTTAGATTCAGCATATTCAGTTCTAAAAATGGGACGAGATCCATTTTGTTTGCTTCTTCCAGATCTGTGTAGAACCGATATACAATACCATTCGTTAATATACCAAACTTCGCTGGAGATGTGCCAAAATATCTGAATAACTGCGAAGAATGTTTATCAAGTGTTTCTGAACAGCTTTTGCATTCTATAAGGATAGTAGGTTGACCGTTTTCTAAGATAGCGTAATCAACTTTTTCGCCCTTTTTAATACCTACATCAGATATGTATTCCGGACAAAATTCTAATGGATTAAATACGTCATATCCAAGAATTTGAAACATAGGAACGATTAAAGACATTTTTGTTGATTCTTCAGTTGAAATCGTGTCTTTGAGCATTAATATACGCTCTGATAATTGTTTGATTGTTTCTGTAAATTCCATGCTTTTCCTCCTCACTTGTACCCTTTATGCCACTATACATAATCCCAATCGGGGTTATATCAATTAAAATCTCTCATCCGAAGTTCTATCAGTTTCTTAGAATATCCGAAAAGCCGAGAAAACTGAGCTGTTGTGAGATCAAGATGTTCTTCTATTTCTTCATCAGACATAATAAGATCCATCGCAAACCTGTCAGCTTCAATCTCATATTTCGTTGTGTTAAGCTGCGTTCTCGAATCCATGAAGATTGCATTTGATTTTTTATGCAAGAGCATGTGTCCGAGTTCATGGGCGCACACAAGTCGCTGTTCATGTTCTGATAGAGTTTCGTCTATGTATATTATGTTGTTACGCTGAAAATACTGATAGAATCCTCTTACACCTTGTAGTGGGTGAAAGACAACAATGGCATTGAGATTTTCAATAATCTCAAATGGATCCCGTGTCTTATGTTTTCTGACCAGAGAATTTACCAGTCTTTTAATATCCATAATATCAATCCCTCATGTATTTTTTCGGAGTGTACTTCTCCTTGTTTTTCTTCTTTGCCATTTCCATACCTATCTGCATAGCGGATAAGATGGATTCTATCGCTTCAGGGGAAGCCGGATCACCGTCAAACATCAGACCGTCTTGCTTTAATAGAGCTTCGGTATCACTCAAGATGGACTCGATTTGCTTTGTATCTCGATTTGTTAAGTTGTTGGCGGTTGATTTAGGTTCTTTTCCTGTTAATAGATATTCGACAGAAACATCTAAAAAATTGGCTATCTTAATCATTTTTTCAGTGTTTGGTCTACTTTTACCTTTTTTCCATTCGGAAAAAACAGGAGATTTTATTCCAGTTGCTCTTGTGACATCAGCAGCTTTCAATCCCTTTTCTTCCAATAATTTTGCAAATATTTCATACATTATTTCACCTCATTAAATATCTAGGAAATTCTAAAAAATAACTTGACAATATAGAGTATCCTAGATATAATGAGGATACGAGTTAGGAAATCCTAGATTTTGTTAATATGTTTTGTGGTAATTCATATTATATAGGATTTCCTAGCTAAAATCAATATAAAAACTAGGAAAGGAGGAAATTCATGTTTTCCTACAAAAAACTGGAGGATCTTTTGGTGAAAAATAACATAACCCCGTATGCTTTAGCGAAAGAAACAGGCTTGTATTCAACACTGTTTTATGAATGGAAGTCAGGGAAAAGCTGTCCAAAGATGGACAAAATAAAAATTCTCGCGGACTACCTCGGTGTATCTATCGAATACTTCCTAGAGTAGTATAACGGTTTAGGTGTCCAATAAAAAGGACAGGATTCGGAGAAAGGAGAGTGATGGAGATGTGGATTTCGAGAAGCAGATGGGACAATCTTCTAACGCGTATCGAAATGTGTGAAGATGCTATCAGGACTCAAAAAGCTAATACAGAGATTTTAGTTAGAAAGACGGCAAAAAGAATCCTCGAGCAACCAGATGAATTACTCGAGGAAATAAAAGGACTTGAAAATATCGATAGTATGGTTCAAAAGTTTATTTATCGTCAATGAAGTCTTTAACAAATTGGTCTATGTCCAATAATGAAGGAGCATTATCTACTAAATTGTAAAGTCGTTTTAGTTGAGAAGATACTTCTGTGTCATTTGATTCGGAAGTAGCATAAGTTTTGGATGTATTGGAATCTTGTATTTGAGCCCTAAGTTCGATTGTCGCATTTGAATAAAGGTTACGGTAAAGAAGTAGGAAGAAGTACCCATTATTATAATTGCACACATAACTTTTTTCTTCAATAAGAATCTGTTTGTTCAAAGAGGAAACGGCTAAAGATACAGCACTTCCAGTAAATGGGGAAGTATAAACAGGCATTAATTCAATATTTGCTTTGGAGCACTTATTCCAGATTAAGTTGTCATCTTTTGTGCGTTCAATAAGATGTTTGATTAAAGTTAAAGCGTTAGTGGTCATTACTTACAATCTCCTTTTTGTCCATATTTCCAATCAAATAATCAATATGATTGCATAAAATTTCTTTTTTGTGGGTGGGTATCGGTTTCTTTATATAATGCAAACTCCGCTGAATGTGGAACAAACGAAACGGAAAGGCAATAAACCAATACCTATTACGATAGGAATAAAGGGCTTGACGTAATTTGCTTCGTATTTTGAGATTGTCAAGATTATCTTCCCAAATATTGTCGCGTAATGATATGAGGTCGGACTGAATGTCCAAACGTTCTGAATTGTATTCTTTACGTTGCTCGGTAGCATTTTTAAATAGACTACGAGATAGGATGAACAAAACGATAGACATACAAAAGCTGAGTATTCCAGCGATATCTGCAATGGTACTTAACATAGTTTAGCTCCTTTATTTGATGTAAAGGATTTTATCATAATTTGAAAAATATTTCAAATTACAAAGCATTAGTCTACCTGTTCAAAACAGAACTAGAAAAGAAAGGAGAGTGATAGAGATGCTGAAATGTATATGGAGCGAGTTAGTTCTGATAAGAAAAGAACTCCAAGCCATTCGGAGTAGCTTGGAGTTCAATTCAAAAATTACAATTGATTCTCAGCGCATTGCAGAAAACATTAGTCGGATTCAAGTTCAAGCAGACCAACGTTTACCAGGACGTCTGTTACAGCCTGAACAGAGTGAGCAACAGAGTTCGCAGCGACATTCGCAATGATACTTGCCATATTATCTTCAAATTCCTTTGTGCTGTCAGTACATTTTTGATGATTTCTGGAAGTTCATTTTGTAAGTCGTGGATATGAAGTTGGATTAATTTGTCACAAATTTCCGATAATTCAGAACGCTTCATTTATGGAAGTCTCCTTTCTTTTGTACTCGGCACGGCAGTACCTGTATTAACAGTATGGAAGAGGTGGAGGAGAATAGCAAGTAGCATACCAGATTAGCTGTTCGATAAATGGACAGGAGATTCAGAGAAAGGAGAGTGAGGGAGATGGACGAAAAAGAAGCGAACGAATTCGCGCGAGATAAAAGAATCGAAGAATACATGGAGAGAACGCTTTGGGAAATACGGTGGATTCGAAACAATATGAACCCACCGGTAAATTACTTTTTTGTAACGGTTGTGTCGATTGTTACATCGATAATTACAACGCTTATACTAACCCACTGATTGAAAGAGTGATAAGAGTAGTAATAATCGCGACAAGAACTGGGAGAAAAATAGAATTCATCATTAGATAAATGAAATTTTTGTGACGCAACTCGAAAAAATACATACCCTCATGAGTCGGAGTGAAAGTATAGGAATCCGGATTGCCGGATAGATTTTCAATCAGATGCAATTCTTCGAGATACTTCAATGCACTGAAAATTTCGATGTGTGTCATGGTATCGCCAAGATAAGAATCTATGAAGTAAGTTGTTATATTATATCCCCAGTAAACCATATCGTAGATGTCGAATATACAACATATGAGAATCCGTGTAGCATCGGTGTAGCATCGCGAGTTAATATTTTCCCGTTTGTTGTTTTATAAATGAACAAAGGATTTGTCAAGAGAAAGCGTCGAAGATTTCGTTTTATTTCAGGTTCGTTTTTGGGTTTACGCATGGGTGATCTCCTTTCATAATACTCGGACATGCCAGTGTCCTGTATTAACAGTATAGGAGATTATCAGAAAAACCGCAACAAGTACAAACTGTGCTTCATAAGCTTTAGAGAGGTGGTGTAAGTGACAATAAAAAATATTGTGATTATTAACGGAGAAGAGGTAGAGATTAAAGACCTCAGTGATAAAAAAGAATTTGGAGAGCAAATCAATAAGCAAGAACTTCTCAAGAGAAATTACATCATAGAGAAAACCGCCTGATGGCGGTAGAAAGGGAGGACAAGCATGGAAGAATTAAAGGTAATTGACGTGCAACGCACGTCGTTGATGGAAATAACGCCGGTTCGGGAGCGGAAACATCGGCGGGAACCGCGGACAAGCCTGCCGGAGATCGTGACATGGTGTCTGATCGGCGCCGGGATCGGGGCGTGGGTGATGCTGCTCTTATGTATGGCATAGGAGGGACAGTGGATGGCAAAGAAAAAGAAGTGGTTTCATGTGGAAATCTATCTGACAGGCGGCGCATCTTTTGATTGCGTATTTCAAGGTGAAACCATCAAAGAAGCGCGGCGGCAGATTGGTTTGCTTATGGACCGGATGTCGGGATGCAAAGGATACGACTTGATCGAGGTGACAGATGAAGAACGAAAGATTTGACATGTATTACAAAGAACTGCGCCGCGATGCGGAACAGCGGCGCAGAGACGGGGAAGATAACAACCAGATCCTTGTGCGGTTGATCGCAAGGGTGACGACTGCATTGGGAGAAAGCTTTACCACGGAACAACTGCGGAAGATCTTTGATCTGGGGGTCAAAGTACAGCCGGGAAAACGGAGGGATGTGACGTGGTGGGTGCACTGGGAAAACGGTGTGATCCGCTCCTATGGACAAGACCTTGACCGGGTAAAAGAACAGGCGGAGCAGGAGGCGAAAGAAAATGGAATGGAATATTTTATCACATAAAAAATAACACATCCGGCGCAAACGGATGTGCTACATAAGATTTTCTGCCACACAGAAAAATAATACATATACAGAATACCATCTGTGGGGCAGAAAGTCAAGGAAATAGGGGATTTTCGCCCCTTTTTCTACTCGATAAAAAGATTAAAGTTAGGACAAAAGCAGATGGCAGTCAAGAGAAAAACATATGAGCTGAGACAGGGAGACGTCCTGGAAGTGGAGGAGTTCCAAGAGGGGAGATACGGCGCTCCCGGGGAGAAGCGGCAGAAAAAGAAAAAGGCAACCAAAGAAGAGATGGAGAGGGCGAACCAGAGAAACAAGGCGAAGCTGGCACGGATGCGGCTGCTGCAATATTTCAACCCGGGAGACTGCTTCCTGACGCTGACCTATGAGAAGAGCAGACGTCCGGAGGATATGAAAGAAGCAAAGAAGCATTTTACAAAGATGATGCGGAAGATCCGAAGAGAATATAAAAAACGGGGATCCCCTCTTTTTTGGATCCGGAACATCGAGCGGGGAACGAAAGGCGCATGGCATATCCATATGGTGATCAATGAGATCGGGGACACGGCGGCGATCGTAAAGTGGGCGTGGGAGCACGGCGGTGTGTACTGTCAGGAGATCCGGTTGAGCGACAAGCTATACGACGAAGACTTTAGCAAACTGGCGAACTATATTACCAAAAGCGAAAAGACCGAATACCGGAAAGAGGACGGGACGCCGGGGAAACCGCGGATCAAAGAGTCCAGTTACAGCACGTCGAAAAATATGCCGCTTCCGGAACCGAAAGTAAAGAAGCTGGTCCGGTGGAAAAAAGAACCGAAGCTGAAAAAAGGATATTACATCGCAAGGATCTATGAGGGGGAAAACCCAAGGACCGGGCATCCTTACCGGAGATACACGATGATCCGGCTGAACAGGAGGATCTGATATGAAGAGCGTAAAAATATACATCGGCACGCAGCTGAAAGGACCATGCATCAAAGACGGAGCATATGCCGGGATCGTGGAATATATATCGGGAACCGGTCCGGTGATTCGGGAAATCACAGGAATGGAACAAGAGACCACCTACTACCGTTCCGTGCTGCTGGCGATCGTGGAAAGCCTGAAAATACTAAAGGTGGCGTGCTCTGTGACGATCTACACCGACTGCGTATTTGTAAAAAATACGGCGGAAAGGGGAAACCCGGAGACGTGGAGGCGGGCAGAGTGGAAAAAGGCAAGCGGGGAAGCGGTGAAAAACAAGGAATTATGGCAGCAGTTCCTTGAACTTTCCGAGTTCCATGAAATCGGCTTCCGATTTAGTAAACACAGTACATACAGCGACAAGTTAAAGGCGCTGATCGAAGAGGAAAAGGAGAAAACACATGTTTGAAAAATTTGGGGAATTTGATTCGTTTGAGGAGATCAACCGGGCAGCGGCGGCACAGCTGAAAGAGGGGGACACCGAGGCAGTGCTGGCGATCGCAGAAGAAAATGGGCTGGACAGGGAAGACGCGGAGGATTTTTGCACCGGTGCAATCGATGAACTGACCACCGCATCACTGGCAGCAGTCGGAAAGCTGGACGCGGAAGCGAAAGAACTGCAGTTAAAAGGGATGATGCTGGACTGGAAAGATTCCATTGCGGAGTGGTGTCTGGAAGACTGCGTGCTGGCGGTGGCAGTCCGAAGAAAGGGGAAACGGCTGGAACAGTGCATGGGAGAGATCCTGAAAGCCGGATTCCGGAAAAAAGAGGAGATCCATAAGAAGATCGTAAAAGCTGCCGGTCTGAACCCGCCGCTGTACATTGGGATGCCGGGGAAAGCGGAGATCCGGAAGATCGTAGAAAATTACTATCTTGGAGAAAAGAAATGATCGCATTCAAAGGATTTACAGGGGAACTGACGGCGACATACGGAAAAGGGATTTTCCAGTACGAACCGGGAAAAACGTATACAGAAGAAAAAAGCAAGACCAGATCTACAGGGTTCCACTGCGCGGAATATATTCTCGACTGTATGGAATGGTATCCGATGGACGGGAAGAACCGGTTTTTCTGCGTGGACGCTGCCGGAAGCATTGACGAAGAAGACAGGTGCAGCATGGTCGTGTGTACGCAGATCACGCTAAAGAAAGAACTGACTGTCAAAGAGATCGCGGGATATGCCATGCTGTACATGGTGAAGCATCCGAAACGCGATTGGCAGATGGACGACAGCTTTGTACAGGTAAAGATCAATACGGCGGAAGCGCCGGAACGGGGAAGGATTGCGATCGCAAGGGGAACCGATCCCAAGGTGCGGGGAGCTGCCGGGAGCGTGCTGGGGCTGATCAAAGAGAACGCCGCAGGGGACATCATACAGGCAAAGGTATTCACGACCGGAAGCGACGTGAAAGCGGATACCTGGTACACATTGACAGAAGAAAGGGAATTAAGAGAGCGATGAGATGGAAACAGATGGCAGGCATGCCAGAAAAGAAACCGAAGAAAGACGGGTGGATCGTAAAGCCCCAATATGCCGGAAACATTCTGGTGCTGGATCTCTATACAAACCGGGAATGGGAAGCGCGGTACTGCATTGACCGGGAGACCGGGGAGCACGGATACCAAACACCGGGAGGCGGATGGAAGAGATCTAAGCTGATCACATGTGCCGGTGGGGATCCGCAGCAAAGTTATATGTATTACAGCTCCAATTATGTCAGCTTGAACGATCTGGAATTTGAATCCAAAGACGAACGGGAAGCGGTGGAAACATTCCTTGAGAGAGGGAGATACGGTTACTGGCATGAAAGGATCGAGTGCTTGGAAATGGAGTATGACCGGAACATGAGATGGGATGCAGAAGACAGGAAGAGACAGCGGGAACGGGATTTCATGAGCCAGATCCCGGATGCGCCGCGAGATCTCCGGGAGTGGATCTACGAAAAAGAGAATGACGAGGAATATATTTTCTTTGACAAGGAAACAGGGATGTGGGGATGCTCCTGCTGTGGGGCGAAAACAAAGGACAAAGCATTAAAACGTCTGCCGGATGGCGGAAAGGTCCGGCACAATGACCGGACGACATGCCCGAAGTGTGGGAGAATGCTGACTGCCAAGAAACGGAACAAACAGATGCAGAAGAAAACCGGGATCTACCTGATCTGTCCGGTCAATGCGGAAGCCAGCGTAATCCAGTACATGGACGCGAAGATCATATGGGAATACGGAAGACACGCAGTGGAACTTGACGAGGAAATCCGAACCGTGGCATACAAGATTGGCGTCAACCCGAGAAGAAAACGGAATGTGCAGCTGTACTACAATGACGGCTGGGGAAATTTCGGGACAGCGAATCTGAAGAATAAAAAGGCAAAGGCAGGATATTTATATCCGGGAATCTACAAAGATGCGCTGGATAATACGTTATATGCGGACGGGATCCGTGTACTGGAACAACTGGCAGCAGCCGGGAAAAAGTTAAATTACAATCAGGCGCTGATCGGGATCGGGGCATTGAAGAATTATGAATGTGTGCTGGAGTATCTCTTCAAGGGACGGTTTGAGCGGATGCTGGAAGAGACGGTAGACAAGATTGACTGGTGGAACAGGGAAACCTATTACGGAAAGCTGAACCTGATGGGAAACACGCTGGAAGAAGTCTTTGGGATCGATGACCGCCAGAAGATCAACCGGATCCGGGAGGAAAACGGTGGGGAAAAGATGCTGGAATGGATGCGGTACTCGGAGGAAACCGGGAAGAAGATCCCGAAAGACACCTTGCAGTATATGATCAGAAACGAAATCAAGCCGTTGGACTGTAAGCTTTATCTGCCGGAGATGTCCCCGCAGAAGATCCAGAACTATCTGGAGAAGCAGCGGGCAGCAGGGTACAAGAATCTGAAGCCAAAGGAGATCTTGGAGCAGTGGGAGGATTACCTGAGCATGTGCAGGGCAATGGGAAAAAATATGGAAGATGAAATGGTGTATAAGCCGCGGGACTTAAAACTCCGGCACGATCAGGCAGCAGCTGATGAAAACCAGATGAAGATCGTCAAAGCGATGCAGGAAAACAAGGAGTTCCGGGAAACGCAGGCGAAAGAAATGCGTGAGAAGTACCCGGAAGCAGAAAAGAACTTAAATGCCATCCGGGAACGGTATGAGTTCCAGAACGAGGAATATACAATTCTGGTTCCACACGATCTGGTGGAGATCATCGAGGACGGTCAGGCACTGCATCATTGCGCCGGAGCATCGGAGCGGTATTTTGACAGGATCGAAAGCAAGGAGACGTACATCTGCTTTTTGCGCCGGACGGAGACACCGAACATTCCGTTTTACACCATCGAAGTCGAGCCATCCGGAACAATCCGGCAGCACAGGTCTTATCTGGATGAAGAGCCGGGAATCGAAGCGATCCGGGGATTCCTGAAAGAATGGCAGAAAACCTTGAAAAAACGGCTGACGGAAGAGGACAAGCGCCTTGCGAAGATCAGCAGGGAGAAGAGGGAACAGAACATCAGGGAACTGGAAGAGAAGAACAACACGAGAGTCTTGCGGGGGCTGGCGGAAGACTTTATGGAAAATATCTTGGATTTTGAAGAGATCGCATAGGAGGAACTATGGAAGAACTTACGACATATCGCAATTATGAAGAATATAAAAGTACCGTGGACAAGGTGCTGAACAAAACGGTAGAAGATTTTGTACTGATCGGGTATCTGCTGAAAAAGGGGAGAGACACGGACATCTTGAAAGGATCGGGCTATGCAAACGTCAATGAATTTGCGGAAGCAGAGTACCATCTGGACGCGTCACAGGTATCCCGGTTCATCCGGATCAATGACAAGTTCGCAGTGGACGGGTACAGTGACCGGCTGAAAGAAGAGTACCGGGGATATGGTTACGCCAAGCTGTCGATCATGCTGATGCTTCCGGACGCGCTGAATGAGGAGCTGTCCCCTGCATTTAGTAAAACCGAGATCCAGACCGTAAAGGAAGAGGTCGAGGCGGAAGCAAAAGTAACGGACATCGAAGTGATCCTTGAGGGAGAGAAAGTGGAACAAAAAGAACTGGACAATCTGGAGAAAGGGCTGCATCAGCTCTTTTTGGAAGATCCGAAACTGTTCCGGCGGCTGTATGAGCAGGAAAAAGAAGCTCCGGACATCCGGACGGTACAAGAAAACCTTGCGCCGGACGGCGAAAAGGTATACAGCGTCCGCGTGCAGGGATACGGGCGGATCATGATGCTGCTGAATGATTCCGAGGAAACCGTCACCGTGTTCAAAGTGCGGAACAATGAAAAAGAGTATTACAGCTGGAATGACGTGAAAAGGTACGTCGACGGAATGATCACGGAGAAACCGGCGAAAGAGCAGTGGGAAATCTTATACGGAGGGGCATTCCCGGAGCAAAAAGAAGAATTTGCACCGGTGCAACCGAAAAAGCGGAAAGAACCAAAGGTACAGAAAGCCAAAGTACAGGTGGAAAAGAAAGCTGAAAAGGAAACGCCGAACGAACCGGAGGTGCAGAAACAGCCGCAGGAGAAAGCGCAGAAAGAAGCCGGGAAAGAAGCGCCGGAGGAAGTACCGGAAAAAGTGCAGGAAAAAGAACTGGAAAAACCGGAAATTGCACCGGTGCAACCGGAGAAGCCGCAGGCGGAAAAGGAAGAGGAAAATCCGGAGTTGGAAACCGGGGCAGATTTAGTAAACACTAAAACGGAAGCGGATTCCGACCAGATCAAGGGACAGACAGAATTAGTAAAAGATTTTCCGCAGTTTTGCCCGGACAGCATGAATCCACCGGAACCTATGTCCCGAAGCCGGAAAGAATATCTGGATGGTCTCTCTGTCGAACAGGCAGCAGGCTATCTGGCGGAGCGTATGCGGAGCCTGCCGCATTTCCGGATGAACTTCAAAGACTTTTGGGAAAAATGGTTATCCGAGGATGTGGATGAAAGCGGAGAGGGGATGAAAAGGTGAGCATCGATTATTCCGATATGGCATTTCCGAAGCCGGAAAAGAAAAAGAAGAGGAAGAAGCACACGAAGAGTATTCTGAAAACAGAAAAGCATGTGTGCTTTCTCTGCGGGAAACTAAACGGGGATTACCGGCAGAAGTACACGGAAGAGCACCACATCTTGTTCGGGGCAGGGCAGCGGGAGATCGCCGAGGCGGAGGGCATGAAAGTGGATCTGTGCCTGGAACATCACCGGATCGGGCAGCAGGCGGTCCATAACAACCGGGAAATCCGGGAAATGCTGTGCCGGATGGCGCAGGAAGAATACGAAAAGACACACACGCGGGAAGAGTGGATGGCGATCAGCAGAAAGAATTATTTGTAGGGGAGATCACATGGCAGCAGGGATATTGATACTGGCAGCGTTCCTGATCGGAGTGATGGTCGGGTACTGCGTTGGGAGGGATGGATGATATGAGAAGAGGATAGCACAGACTGAAAAAAGTCTTGTCTATACAAGTAACCCGTTCATGTAGCATCTGCAAGGTATGTCACGATACGAGCAGGCAAGCCATTCACTTCACCTGATGGCTGATTCGGACTCCCCGGATTTCCGGGGAGAGAAAGGGGGATAGGGTGGAAAAATACAAAAGAGAGATTATAAACAGATTGGAAAAAATAGCAGGGAAGTACTCAATGTATGAAGTTTTTAGTGACTGGATTAAGTGCTCTGCGTTGGCAATGAGCAATGCATGCGATATGAATCGCGGAAAGATCTGGGATGATCGTGAAAAGGAATATATTGTGACAATGCAGCGATATACAGAAAAGGAACGGAAATTGTTTGTTGAAATGCTTTCTTTACTAACAATGTCTTTAGAGGAACACTTAGAAGATGTTCTGGGATGGATATATATGGCTTCAGGAATGGGGAGTAAAGCAGCAGGGCAGTTTTTTACGCCATATCATTTAAGTGAGTTGGTCGCTGAAATGTCTTTACCAGAACCGGAAGAGGATGGAAAATATAGAATTTACGAACCTTCATGCGGAGGGGGTGGAATGATTATCGCTGCTGTGGCAGCATTAAAAAAGCGTGGTGTGAATTACCAAAGAAATGTGGAGGTGGTTGCGCAAGATTTAGACTGGAAAGGTGTATATATGTGCTATTTACAACTTGGGCTTCTTGGAGTAAAAGCCACATGTGTACAAGGAGATACACTAATAGAACCGTATAGCTCCATATATCCGAAAGCAAGAGTATTACGCACACCGGCAGAGATGGGGGTATTACCTTGAATGCAAGAGAAGAATTAAGAGAAAGACTATATATGGTACTTGCTAAAAATCAAGTAAAGGATGCGATCATGGAAATCGATGCTATACTTGGAGAATTTGAGATACAGAACCGGATAACGGAAATTGCATTATTGCAGGAAGATAGAAACGAATATCTGTTCAAAAAATTTCTGACAGCAAAGATAGTGAAAGGATGCTCGGACAGAACAATCAAATACTATCAAAAGCAACTGCAATTTACTTTTGATAGATTACACAAGACTGTGGATGATGTTACAACAGATGATATTCGTTATTATCTGGCGGTACGCCAAAAAAAGGATGGAGTATCAAAGACAACGGCAAATAATGAGTTGAGGGTGTTGAGTTCGTTTTACCAGTATCTTCATGCAGAAGAGATTATACTGAGAAATCCTGTTCTAAGGATTGAGAAAATCAAAGAAGACAAAGTAAAAAAAGAAGCATTTACGGAAATTGAAATTGAAAGAATACGGGATGCAACGAAAAATTCAAGGGAAAGAGCGATTGTGGATGTGCTTCTTTCGACCGGTTGTCGAGTAAGCGAATTAGTCGGAATAAAGATTTCCGATATAAATCAAGATAAGCTTGTGGTTCATGGAAAAGGTGGAAAAGACAGAACAGTTTACTTGAACGCAAAAGCGGTTGTGTCTCTTCAAAAATTTCTGGATGAGCGGAATGACAAAAATCCATACGTGTTTTGTGGGGGACATTTTTGTAAAAATAATAGAGAACAAATGCATTTATACGAATGTTCAAAGCGAGGGGAGTGGTATAAGAATCCGGAACTTGTATCAGCAGATAAAGCAATGGACAAAGGAACGATAGAACAGCTCATGCGGAGATTAAAAAAACGCTCCGGAATAGATACAGAGTGTTATCCACACAAGTTTAGACGTACTTGTGCAACGATGGCACTAAGAAGAGGGATGCCGATTGAACAGGTATCAAAAATGTTGGGACATGAAAGTATTGAAACGACACAAATTTATCTTGATTTAAATGAACAGGATTTAGAACAAGCGCATAGGAAATATGTGATCTAGGAGAAATGAAATGAGAAGATTAACCGAACAGGATGAACAAGGAAACTGGTGTGTGAAAGGTCTGCCGTGGAAAGATACCTATGTAGGACAGATCATTACAAAGAATACCAGTGAAAAGACATACGGAGCATTGTGCAAGCTGAAAGATTATGAGGCGAGTGGTCTTGATCCGGAGGAAGCATACAGCCTGAAAGAAAGAGATATGGCGAAGAAGTTGGAGCAGAATATGTTTGATGAAGACAGCATGACCTGTATCTGTGGATCAGATATTGATAAAGACGAAGGATATAGATTTTGTCCTTGGTGTGGACAGAGATTGGATTGGAGTGAATAATGAAAAATGGACAACTTGAGCGAAAGGATGAGGACACGCTGAAAGAAATCTACAAAAAGCTTACGGTTGACGGGTATCTGAAAGAGCCGTTAACAGTGGAAGAACAAGTGCTCATTTACGGCATATCAAAATGGATTAGAGAGAATGTGGAGGTGGAGTGATGAAGATAGTAATAACTTGGCTGCATAAGGATGGGAAGTGTAGAAGTTGGACTAATGCGACACCATATGAACATACTCTTATGTGTTTGACGGCTTATGTTGACGCAATAAAAAGGTTGGCGGGATGGTGGAATATGACACCAGTAGAGGTAACAGAAAAGATAGACAGCATTATTAAACGGGCAAAGGAGGGATGTGAATGAACGTATTAGAGAAGATTTTGGAAGAGATTGAAGAAAAATTTAAAACAGCAGATGCAGAAAAGTTTGACTGTGAAGAATTGTGCGATGTAGAAGATTGGTATGATTCCGGTTATATTGATGGACAGTTAAGCGCATATGAGAAATGTATGGATATCATCCGTTCTCACATGGGGGATGGTAAGGGCACAAATGTCCCTAGCAATGATGATATGGAAGAAAAAATAAGAGAGCATATTGCAGAATGTTTACACCGGATAGATAACATAAGGAGTTTCGTTGGAAGTAAAGAATATACCAACAATGATGAAAAATGTATTAGAAACATAGAAGTGCTAAAAACAATCATAACAGCATTGGAAGGATATTTGAGCTCGAAAAAGAAGAGTGGAAATGACGGTTGGATTCCAGTAGAAAATCGGTTGCCGGAGGAAGGAGAGAGATGTATTGTCGCAGACAAATGCGGATATGTACATGATGGTATAATCTATGATTACGCAGATAGTAAAGATGACAAGCTATCATTTCACAAATGGGACGATGAATATTGGCAGTGTTTTAGACCAGATGTTATTGCATGGCAGCCACTTCCGGAACCGTACAAGCCTAAATAAAAAAGCAGATAACGGGAGTCGAACCCGCCTTTCCAGCTTGGGAAGCTAGCGTTCTACCGATGAACCATATCTGCATGTAGAATATTATATCACTTCAAACGAACAATGCAAGCGTATAAAATTGAAAATTTAGGAGGAGAAACAGTATGAAAAAGAAAATGAGAATAGCAGTAGTATTATTGGTTGGGATGCTGGCAGCAGTCGGCATAACAGGATGTGATCAGAGACAATCGGACGATGTATCCTACAACTTATCGCTGGAGGCTGACAATTTTAATGATGTACGACAGATAACGGTAATCAATTGCCTGCAAGGGGAAGTATTATTCCAAATGACTGGAAAGATGGCAATTGAAGCGGATACATCAGATGGTCAGTTAGAAATCATCGTGGAAGATGAGAACGGAGAATACAAAAAACATTTTATTGGATTGAGCGACAATGTTACATATGTAGTGGAAGACGTCACGACCGGAGATGTAAGCAAGTATAAGTACACTTTGAATTTCAATCCAGAGATGTGGCTGCCAGAAGTAAAAACAGTAGATTAACAAAGGAGACAGAACATTGAAAAAGACAAAAACAAACGAAACCCAGCGCCGGAAGCAGGCAGAGAGCATCCGGCAGCGCGGGATTGAACAGATGGCAGAACACGATCCATCCGCGGCGGCGAAGCGGCAGATGCGGCACAAGCCGCATCAGGTAGGGGAGCTGATCCGGGAGCAGGGAGAGCAGATGCGCAGGGAAGACGTGGCAGAATTTGTAGCGAGAAAGTACGGGATCGATGCAGTGAAAGGAGCTTTTGCAGATGGTGAATCTGGAGGGATACAAAAGATTAGGAAATGCTGTGATTCTTCAAGCGGTAAAAGACTATATGGCGGCTTTACGGAAAAAGGAAAAGAATAAAAATGACAGTGTCGTAAATAGTGAAATAGACAACTGTGAAGAATTCTTCCGAAAAAGAATGAAAGCTTTTACTATGGCGGATATAGATGGGAATGCTGTCATTAAAGCATTGCAGGAAAGGGCAAGAATGAAAAGGAAAGATTATGTAGTGAGGCGATGGCAGAAATGGAAAAAGCGCAGTGGGAAGAAATAGAGGCAAAGAAAGAATACCTAAACGGATACCGAAGAGCCAAACGAAGAGAACAGATGATTTTGGAACAGATTCAGAAAATACGATTAGATGCGATGATGCCGGCTGTAAGTAATGACGGAATGCCAAAGGGAAAAGGTGGGGAACACGATCTGTCAGACTACATAGAGCGAAGAGAAGCGCTTTTTGATGAACTGAAAAAAGATAAACTGGAAGCGATCAGAGAGTATCAGAAGATTTATAAGGATATCAAAGCGATGGAAGATGATGAAGAGAGAGAGGCTTTAACGAGGTACTACTTGCTGAGGGAAAGATGGGATGATATACCGAGTAAAATGGGGGTAAGCAGAACAAAATTTTATAATATTTATGATGCGGCGTTAAAAACTTTCAAATTTTATAAAAAATGAACTGAAATGAACGAAAGACCTGTGTTATAGTGTAAGAAAGAAAAAGCGGAAGAAAGAATGGAATGAGGCAGCAGGCGATGAGTCAGCTGTCTTTTTTTGGAAAAGTAAGTATAATACGTATAAAAAGTATTGACAATACGTGCGATACGTGTTATTATATATACGTAAGGAGGTAACAAATGAGATTCAGAGAAGTGGACAAAATGTTAAGAACGGATGGTTGGTATGAAGTTAAGAAAGTTGGCTCACATCACCAATACAAACATCCGACAAAGCCGGGAAAGGTTACAGTCCCAGAACATGGCGGAAAAGACATAAACCTTACGGTTGCAAAATCAATATTAAAACAGGCGGGGCTTTGAAAGCCCCAGGCCTTGTGAAAGGAGATTAGAATGAAATTAGTATATCCAGCAATTTTTACACCGTACGAAGATGGAAGCGATGGCTATCTTGTAGAATTTCCGGATCTGCCCGGATGCGTGACAGGAGGAGATGACCTCGCAGAAGCGATCTTCATGGCAGAGGATGCTGCAAGCGGATGGGTTTTAACAGAATTAGAAGAGGGAAAGAAAGCACCCGAAGCGACGAAAGTGAACGATGTTGTTGCACAGGGGGACGCGATGGTTAATCTCGTTGCTTTGGATATGGATGCATATGCTGCGAAGTACGGAAGCAATGCTGTTAAGAAAACACTGACAATTCCGGCGTGGTTAAATACGTTTGTGGAAGAAAATGGAATCAGCTGTTCCAAAGTATTACAGGAAGCATTAGGAAGAATGGCACAAGCAAAATAAAAGAATCTCATTTTTTACAGAGCACTCAGGAAACTGGGTGCTTTTCTTTTGGAAAAGGATAGAAGAGCGATGACAGAGCAGGAGATTGAGTTCGTAAAGCACTGTATCAAGAAAGATATTCACGGATTTTATGTATGGGGGAAATGGAAACAGATACGAAAAGAAGTTTTAAAAATGGATCACGGGGAATGCCAAAGGTGTAAGGAGAGAGGAAGATACAACAAAGCGACAACGGTTCATCATATCAATTATGTGAGGCGACATCCGGAACTGGCACTGGAAATCTGGTATGAATGGAATGGACGGATAAGAAGAAACCTCGTGAGTTTATGTCGGGAATGCCACGAGGAAGTACATGGTTATAGAAAACAAGAAAAGAAAGAAGAGATAACAGAGGAGAGATGGGACTGAGATGGGCATAGCGGAGTCCATAGTTATTCAATGCACAACTTTACAAGGAAAAAACAAAGCATTTCAGGGAAAGAGAAAGGAAAAAGAGACATACCCCCGGTCGAAATAAATCGCGTTTTAATTTTGGAAATGGAGACCGGTGGGTGGCCTCGACTTCTCCGCCGGAGGTCGCGCGTGAGAAAAAATAAAAAAATGGGGTGAAAAAAGTGGCAGAAAAAAAAGGCGATATATTGAAGAGTTTGCAAGAACAGCTGCGGATGAAAGAAGCAGATATTCCGGCTTTTTCTGATCTATTAGATGATTATATGGCGATGTATGACATCAAAAAGAAGCTAAAAACCGACATCAAAAAGCGAGGAGTCTCTTATGAAACTACATCTGCATCCGGGCAGGCAAAGATCATAAAACAAAATCAGTCAGTGAAAGATCTTGTAGCAGTAAACAAACAAATGCTGATGATTTTAGATAAGCTGGGGCTGACCACAGACAAAACGATCAAAGAGGATGCCGATGATAAATTGTGATCCGAGGATTGAAGCGTACATGGAAGCAGTCGAAAGCGGGGAAATAAGAACATCAAAGGATGTGAAAGCACTCGTGAAACATGTACGACACTGTTTTGAAACAGAAGATATTTACGTGGATCAGGAACAACTGACAAATTATTTAGGTCTGACCCGGTACTTTCCGTACAAAGAAGTTTTTCCGTGGCAGCAGTTTGTGATTGGTCTGCATGATTGTACGTATTGGAAGAAAGACAGGACACCGCGGTGGTCAGATTTATTTTGCTTGATTGGGCGCGGCGCAGGAAAAGATGGAACAATCGCACTGGAGAGCGTTGCGTTGTGTTCTCCGTATAATGGGATTCGTGAATATGATGTGGACATATGTGCGAATAATGAAGATCAGGCATTGCGACCGGTAAAAGATATTGTCGCGGCGTTTGAACAGCCCAAAAATGAAAAGAAGCTGAAACGGCATTTTTATTGGACAACAGTAAAAGTAGTTGGTCTGGCAACGAAGTCAACAATCGTTGGAAGAACGAATAATCCAGCCGGAAAAGACGGACTGCGATCAGGAATGGTTGTGTTTAATGAGATACACCAGTATAAAAACTATGAGAATATAGATGTATTTACGACTGGATTGGGAAAGAAAGATCATCCCCGTCGGTCTTATTATACGACGCAGGGAGATGTAAGGGAGGGACCACTGGATGACTTAATCGAAACATCGGAAGCAATCCTTTTTCAAGGAGAAACGGATAACGGTTTGCTTCCGTTTATTTGCAGGTTGGACAGCAAAGAGGAAGTACATGATGAAACGAATTGGGAAAAAGCGAATCCGTCATTGCCGTATCTGCCGACTTTGATGAATGAAATCCGAAAAGAATACAAAGAGTGGGTGAAGCACCCGGAACGTTTAAGTGCGTTTATGACAAAAAGAATGAATATTCCGGATGGAAGCAGTGAGATAAAGGTGTGCGACTATGAAGTGATAAAGAAAACAAATCGACCGATTCCGGAAATGGAGGGGCGGATTTGTACTTGCGGAATTGACTTTTCAAAAATTACGGATATGGTATCTGTTAATTTGCATTTCAGGGAGGGAAATATGAGATATGATCTTTCTCATTCATGGATCTGCCTGCAGTCGAAAGATCTGCACCGTATTAAAGCACCGTGGAAAGAATGGGTAAAGAGGGGATTGCTGGAGACGATCGACGATGTGGAGATACATCCCGATATTGTGGTGGAGTATATACAAAATCAGATGGAATATTACTCGATTAAAGCAATGGCGATTGATGACTTCCGATATGCGCTGCTATCCAATGAATTGCGCACGATTGGATTTGACGCAAAAACGTATAAGAATTTAAAACTTGTAAGACCGTCGGACATTATGAGGGTGGCGCCGATCATAGACAGCTGTTTTGCGAATGACTATTTTATATGGGGCGACAACCCGGTACTTCGATGGGCGACCAACAATACGAAGCTGGTGAGATATGGAAGAAAGCCGGGAAAACAGGATGATGCGGATATTGGAAATTTTGTATACGCAAAGATTGAAGCGAAGTCCAGAAAGACGGATCCGTTTATGGCATTGGTGGCATCGATGACAGTGGAAGAGAACATACCATATGTACAGAATGTTACGATGCCGGATTTGGGTGTGTTTACGTATTAGGAGGAGGAAATGGGATTCAGTATAAAAAAACTATTGAAAAAAAGAGAAAGACCGGAAACGGAGAGGATCGCCTCAGTAGAGATCACGGATCAGCAGGTACAGGAAGCCGTGACGGAAGTCTGTTTAAGAGAGCTGGCGTTCTGGACTTGTGTTGGAAAGATTGCCAATGCACTGACAAAATGTGAATTTCGGACTTTCTGCGAGGGAGAAGAAGTATTCGGAGATGAATATTATCTATGGAATTATGAACCGAACCGAAACCAGAATAAAGCGGAATTCCTGTCAAAAGCAATGGAGAAATTATTCCGGAATAATGAACTGTTAATTGTAGAAAGTTACGATGGGCAGCTTTTTGTGGCGGACAGTTTCACGGAAACAAAAAATACATTGTATGGGAATACATATCAGGATGTACAAGTAGATGACTATCAGTTCAGCCGAAAGTTCAAAAGCGACGAAGTACTTCACTGGAAGTTGAACAATAAGGATGTGAATTCGATTATCAAAAATTTGTACAGCTCATACAACAAGATGATTGAGTACAGTATGAAGTCATATTTGAAAAGCAGAGGGAGTCGCGGAACGTTGGAAATATCGGGACTTGCACAGGCGGATAAGAATTTCAGTGAAAAACTGCAAACGCTGATGAATGATTATTTTAAAAAGTTTTTTGACAGCAATAACGCAGTTCTCCCTTTGTATGAGGGATATAAGTACACTGATCTGGGAAGTAAAACATACAGCGAGGGAACAAGCAGAGATATTAAAAACCAGTACGACGATATTTTTGATTTTACGGCGAGAGGATTTTCTATGCCGCCGTCGCTTGCGAAAGGAGATGTGCAGGATACAAGCAAAGCGGTCGATGAAATGCTGACGTTCTGTCTGGATCCGCTGGCGCAGATGCTGCAGCAGGAGATCAACAGAAAAAGGACGGGGAAAGAAGAATGGAAAAAAGGGACTTGTTTACAGGTAAATACCACAAAGGTCAAACACATGGATATGTTTGATATAGCAACTCCGGCGGATAAGCTGATCAGTTCAGGACTTTACACGGTCAATATGCTGCTTAGAGCAATTGGAGAACCACAGGTTGGCGAGGAATGGGCAGACACACACATGATGACAAAGAATTATGCCGGGATTGAAGAGATTCTAAGAGAAATGAATTCTACGAAAGGAGGTGAAACAGGTGGCGAAACCATTTAATTTTTGTTTTCAACAGGCAGTCGGAAACGTCCATAAGCTTTATATTTACGATGATGTAAGTGCATATGGAAAATTTAACTGGAATACATGGAATTATGAGGATTCCGAAACATCTGCAAAGTATTTCAGAGATCAGCTGGAAGCGATTCCGGATACGGATTCCATTGAATTACATATCAACAGCAACGGCGGATCCGTAAAAGAGGGCGTTGCAATCTATAACCAACTGAAACAGAAACCGTGCAAAAAGACCGGATATGTAGATGGAGTAGCATACAGTATTGCATTTGTGATTTTGCAGGCATGCGATGAAAGGATCATGGGAGTCGGAACCTCTGCATTGATCCATGAAATGTGGATTGAAGCGTGCGGAAACGCAAAGGAATTACGGAAGATGGCAGATGACTTGGATGTGCTGATGGAATCGAATCGGAAAATATTTCTGGAGCGGTCAAATTTGGAAGAACAGCAATTGATCGAGATGATGGAAGCGGAGACATTTTTAACTCCGGATCAGTGTCTGGAATATGGACTGATCGATGAAGTCGGAGAATATCGGATGCAGGGAGAAGATGCAAAAGATATCAAAGAAAGCATAGAGCAGCAAAATAAGCAGCTAAAAGAGCTTGTACTGCAAAACAGGGAGTTCAGGGAAGAGTTGCAAAAAATGCATCAGGAATCAGAAAAGAACCCGGAGAAGACATTGAAAAAACAGTTAGTGAATTTATTTGAAAATTTATAAAAAGGAGACAGTAAATGAAGAACAAAGACGTATTGGCAATGGAAAAGGCAAAGATTGTGGAGCAGATGAATCAGGCAATCCAGGACGACGATCCGAAAGCATTTTCGGAAGCGTTTACTGAATTATGCCAGAGGATTGAAACGAACGTATTGGAGCAGGCGAAAGAACTGATGCAGGAACAGGATGTAAGCATTCTGGCACAGAGAGGGGTACGCCAGTTGACATCCAAGGAAAAAGTGTATTATGAAAAATTGATTGAAGCGATGAAAGCTGATGATCCGAAACAGGCATTAAACGATATTGACGTTGTAATGCCGGAAACGATCATTGACTCTGTTTTTGAAGAACTGCAGACAAATCATCCGTTGCTTTCTAAATTGTCAGCAACGACAGTGACAGGGCTTACACGAATGATGATGAATACAAATGGAGACCAGAAAGCGAAATGGGGAAAACTGACGGCAAAGATCATTGAAGAGCTGACGTCAGGATTTAAAGAAGTGGATGTGACGCAGGATAAACTGAGCGCGTTTCTTCCGGTAGCAAAAGCGATGTTGGATTTGGGTCCGGTCTGGTTGGACAATTATGTGCGACAGGTGCTTTATGAAGCGCTGGCAAACGGTTTGGAATATGGAATTGTACAGGGGGATGGAAGCGACCAGCCGATCGGCATGATGCGGCAGGGGGGAGGCGGTGCTGTGGTAGTGAGCGGAAAATATCCGATGAAAGAAGCGATCAAGGTGACTGCGATGGATATGGAACAAATGGGAAAAATAACCGCAATCATGGCAAGAAATGATCAAGGGCAGGCGCGGATCGTGAATAGCCTTGTGCTTTTGGTGAATCCGGCAGATTATTACAAGAAAGTGCTTCCGGCAACAAGGGTGCTGACACCAGACGGATCGTATGCATCTGTTCTTCCGATTGACGCGGAAATCATCCAAACACCGGCAGTTCCGGAGGGGAAAGTAGTTTACGGAATGGCGTCAAAATATTTCCTCGGAGTAGGAATGGCGAAGAATGGAAAAATCGAATACAGCGATGAGTACCATTTTCTGGAAGATGAGCGGGTATATCTGATCAAACTCTATGCGAATGGTTTTGCAAAAGACAACAATGCATTTCAGGTTCTTGATATTACCGATCTGCAGCCGGTGCGATTCAAAGTCATCACAGGCGGAGAGACAGAGAAAACAGATGATGCAAGGTTGGTTGATCTGAAAATCGGAGGATTGAAGTTCAATGAAGAATTTTCACCAGATACGACAACGTACACAGTAACTACAACGAATGCGACAAATACGATCACTGCGATTCCGGCGAACGGAACAGCAGAAATCGAGATTAAAGTCGGAGAAATTGGAGTAACGAACGGAGCGTCAGCAAAATGGAATGAGGGAAGTAACACAGTAACGGTGAATGTAGTAGATGGAGCGCAGAAAAAAACATATACGGTTACAGCAACAAAGGAGTAAAGGGATATGGCTGACGCGAAAACAGAACAGCTTCTCTATGATGTGAAGAATTATCTTGACATTACATGGGATGATCCAATGGGGGAAGAAAAACTCATTGGGATGGTAAAGCGGGGGATGAATGCCATACAGGGGAAAATCGGGGAGTGTGATTTCTATGAGGAAACTCAGGAAAGGGCGCTCCTTTTTGATTATGTAATGTACGCCAGGGCTGGGGAGATTCCGCAGTTCTGGCAGAGTTACAAAGAAGAAATCGTGTCTTTGCAGATCAGCAGAAAGGTGGATGCATATGCCGCAGAAGAAAAACGGGTTTGAAACGTTTTCAGACGGGATTCTGGAGATCTGTACTACGGATGAAAGAAGACTGATCGGAACAAAAGTGAAAGGAATCCGGTTTGGAGACCGTACGATTGGAGTACAAAGGTATTGGCAGGCAAAAACAGCGGGAAATAAGGTAGACCGGCTTTTAAGCATTCCATATTCAGAGACTGGCATCGGATTGATTGAGACGAACGACGTTGTGATCATTCGAAACGAAAACGCAAAATACGGAGGCGGACAATACAGGATTTTACAGGTGCAGCCAAAGTTTGACAGTAAACCGGAATCGATTTACCTGTCGCTGGAAAAGATTATTCATCTGTACAAAGAGGGAAGAACAAATGGCGAGGATTAAGATCGGAAATCTCTCAAGGAAAGTTATGAAAGAACTGGAGGGATACGGAATAGCTGCTGCGGTAGAAGTTGAAAAGGTTGTGGATGAGGTGGCGAAAGATGCAGCACAGACACTGAGAAATACTTCTCCGAAACTGACGGGCGATTATGCGGGGGCATGGACGTATTCACAGGGAGACAAGACGAAAACGAGAAAAAGCAAGATTGTACATGTGGAAAAACCGGAGTATTCATTGTCTCACTTGCTGGAGAAAGGACATCAAAACAGATCGGGCGGGAGGACGGAAGCGAAAGTACATATCGCACCGGTAGAGGAAACGGCAGTGGAACAATTGGAAAAGGAGATCAGAAAAAGACTTTGAGAAAAAAAGAAATTGAAGAAATGCTGGAAGAACTGGGGATTCCGTTTCGGTATCATCATTTTACACAAAAAGAGATGGAAAACATTGAGTTGCCGATTATTGTGTGGAACTGTGGAAAATCCAGTAATTTTTTTGCGGATGGAATCGTGTATCAAAAAATCCAAAAGCTGGATATTGAGTTATACACAGACCAAAAAGATTGGGATTTAGAAGAAAGGCTGGAACATATTTTGGACGCACATGGAATCGCATGGGAGCAGACAGCCTCAGAATGGATTCAGACAGAATCTATGTGGGAAGCGTTATATGAGATGGAGGTATAGAAAAAATGGCAGGAAAAGAAAATAAGGTAAAATATAACATTAAAAATGTCCATGTAGCAAAATTAACGGAGGCAGAAGAACCGGGAGGACAGATTCAGTATGCAGTACCAAAACCAATTCCGGGAGCCGTATCAATATCATTGGATGCAGAGGGAGAGGTATCAACGTTTTATGCCGATGGAATTGCTTATTATGTGACAAGTGCAAATAACGGATATTCGGGAGATCTGGAGATGGCGCTGATTCCGGCGTGGTTCCGAGAAGAGATCTTAAATGAAGAAAAAGATTCGAAAGGTGTATTGATAGAGAATGCGAATAACAAAACGAATCCGTTCGCACTTCTGTTTGAATTTGACGGAGACCAGAGAGGAATTCGGAGATGCCTTTATAACTGTACGACAACAAGACCATCCATTGAATCAGAAACAAAAGAAGATACGGTGGAACCGGGAACCGAGACATTAAGCCTGACGGCGAGCCCGAGATCGGACGGATTGGTAAAAGCGCAGACCGGACCGGAGACAGACGAAACGGCATTTAAAGATTGGTACAAAACAGTATATGCGCCTGCTCCAGGAGAGGCGACTGTGAGAAAAGAGAAATAGGAGGAAATGCAAGTGATCAGGACAACGATTGAAATAGACGGAAAAAAGGTAGAATTCAAAGCTTCAGCAGCGGTTCCGAGGATTTATCGAATCAAGTTTGGAAAAGATCTTTTCATGGATTTGCAGAAAATTGCAAAATCCATGAAAGAAAAAGGAAAAAAGAAAGATAGAGAAAGCAGCGAGATTCCGATCAGTGATCTTACCATGTTTGAAAATATCGCTTATACGATGGCAAAACATGCGGATCCGGAAAATGTGCCGGATGATGTAATGGAATGGCTGGAAAGATTCAACACGTTTTCTATTTATGAAGTACTACCGGAAATTTTAAAACTATGGAATCTGAATGAGGAAACAATGTCAGAGGCAAAAAAAAATTCCGACCAAGTAGCCGGCAGTTAAATACACCGCTGTTTTTATTACGGTGCTGTCAAGTTGGAATTTCGATACGGGACTTAGAGCTTTTAACGGTAGGAATGGTAATGGATATGTTTACAGAACAGCAGAATGATTCGTTTAAATATCCGCAAATGGCGACACAGGAAGACTTTGATAGATTTTAATAAGCAGGAGGAGACTGTTGGGGAAAAGTAGGATTAAAGGGATTACCATAGAAATTGATGGGGATACTGCCGGATTACAGAAAGCGTTATCGAATGTAAACGGTAAAATTGAGAATACACAGAGCCAATTAAAAGACGTGGAACGTCTGCTGAAACTGGATCCGTCAAATACAGTCTTGGTTGCACAAAAGCAGGAACTTTTGTCAAATGCAATTGCGGAGACGGCTCAAAAACTGGAAAAACTGGAAAGCGCACAAGAACAGGTTAATGCAGCGATGGAATCCGGGAAAGTCGGACAAGAACAATATATGGCGTTTCAGAGAGAAATCGAAGAAACGAAAGCGAAACTTGTTCGTTATGAAACGGAATTGGAAAGCGTTGGAACGGATCAGGAACGGCTCGCGGAAAATACGCAGAGATTGAATAAATTTTTTGATGCGGTAGGCGGTAGTGTAGACGATTATGCTAATGTGCTTGGAAGCCGATTGACAACCGCAATCAAGAATGGAACGGCATCATCCGATCAATTACGTTTGGCAATTGAAAAAATAGGAAATGCAGCGACAGGCGGAAAGACAGACATTCAGCGATTGATGGAAGCACTGGATACCGTAGACGATGGGCAGGCTATACAGAATCTGATCCAGGAGTTAAAAAGAACGGGAGAACAGTCGGAAGAAACGAAAACAAAGCTGGAACAGATGACGGAAGCGGTAACTGGTGGCGTTATGGTAGAAGCTGCCGATCAGCTTCAGGCGGTCAGTGATAAGATAACAGAAATAGGAGAAAGTGCAGCAGACGCTTTTACCGAGACACAGGATGCGACGGTAAAGGCGTCTGTTTATTTTGGAGAAACGGGAGCCGCGGCAGAAGAAACTGCCGGAGTGATCAAAGACATTTACATGCAAGGCGTCGGAGAATCGATGGACGCGGTTTCTGATGCGGTGATCACAGTTAAGAAAAATATTCAGGATCTGGATCAGACAACTCTTACCAATTTGACCCAGCAGGCGATCACACTGGAGGAACTGTATGGGATCGATATGAATGAAACGCTCCGGGGTGTAAACGCGTTGATGGTGAATTTTGGAATGGATGCGCAACAGGCAATGGATTATATTGTCGTCGGAACACAGAACGGATTAGATAAGACAAATGAGCTGGGAGATAATTTGGCAGAGTATTCCGGAAAGTTTGCACAAGCGGGATATTCCGCACAGGATTATTTTCAGATCTTACAGAACGGATTAGAGGGCGGGGCTTACAATCTGGATAAAGTAAATGATGCTATTAATGAGGTGACGACAAGACTGGCAGACGGAACGATCGAAGATAAAATAGGATCTTTTTCAACAAAGACGCAGGAATTATTTGCGGAATGGCAAGTAGGTGGGGCAACACAGAAAGAAGTGATTGATTCGATCGTACAGGATATTCAAGAATGTGAGAATCAACAAGGCGCATTAAACCTTGCGGCGATTGCATTCGGAACAATGGCGGAAGATGGAAGTCAGAAATTCATCAAATCTATGACGACCGTCGGGAACACTTACGATGATGTGTCGGGAGCCGCGCAGGGAATGTTTGACAATTCGACGACGGAATCACAGAAATTGGAAGCGAGCATACGTCAATTACAAGAGTCTCTTCTTCCTTTAGGGGAACTTATTGCAAACTTGGCAAATACGATATTGCCGCCGCTTGTCGCTATGATCCAGAAAGTAGCTGACTTTTTCGGATCACTTCCGGAACCGGTACAAAATTTTGTGGTAATTTTGGGCGGCATGATAGCGGCGTTTACGGCACTCGCTCCGGCGATCACGGCGGTAGCTGTGGCAGTTGCGTTATTGAATGCCCCGTTGTTACCGATCATCGGAATTATCGCAGCTGTGGCAGCGGCAATTACTTTGATCATAACTGCGTTTAACAATTGGGGGACGATCACACAATGGTTTGGAGCATTGTGGAATACAGTATGTACAGGTATACAAAATATTTGGCAGAACGTATCAAGTGTAGTGTCTTCCTTACTGAATGCATTTGTAGAAACGATAAAAACGGTATGGAACAATATTTTTACAGCGATTACAAATGCGATGAATAACATCCATACAATCATTATTTCTGTTTGGAATGCAATTTTGTCAAATCCTATTGTACAGATTATTGCGACCACGGTGCAGAATATATTTACAACGCTGTCATCTACTTTGAGTAACATCTGGAATAACATCAAATCGATCGCATCTAACACATGGGAACTGATCAAAAATGTAATCTTAGGACCTGTGCTTCTCTTGATTGATTTAGTCACCGGGGATTTTGAATCTTTGAAAAGTGACTTGGGGAATATTTGGTCGAATATCAGTAATGCAGCAAGTAATATATGGTCAAGTATCAAAGATATCATCTCTACACTTACCAGTGGAATTCGGGACACTGTTTCGCAGATCTGGAATGGGATCAAGGATTTCACGAGTACCATTTGGGATGCGATTAAAAATACGATTTCTGATTTGGTAAGCGGAGCGAAAGATGCGGCGGTGAACGGATTCAATGCTTTAAAAGATGGCGTAAATAATGCAATCACAGAACTTCCGGGGATTGTAAGTGGGATTTTTGAACAAATCAAGAATATTATTTCCGGATTAATAGACAGTGCGTTTACTTGGGGATCTGATTTTGTCAATGGATTGAAAGATGGAATCATGTCGGGAGTCAGTGCGATTGTTGATACTGTGCAGGGAATTGGGGAGAAGATCCGTTCCTACTTACATTTCTCAAGACCGGATGTAGGACCGCTTCGGGACTACGAAACATGGATGCCGGATTTTATGGAGGGAATGACAAAAGGTATATACGCAGGAATTCCGATGATTGAAAAAGCAGTGAAAGCGGCTGCAACAGCAATGGATTATAGTGCGATGAAAACAGCTCCGGAGAAAGGGTTGGACTACAATCTGCTATACAAGGCGGTAAAGAATGGAACACAGCAAAACGACATCATCTTAGTGATGAAAGACAGAGAAGTTGGAAGAGCCCTGAGAGAAATGGGGGTAGTATTCGGATGACAGTGAGATATGTTGGAAGTGCAGGAGAAGAATTTGATTTGTTGAATTTCCGGAACAGACTGCAAGATGCTAACTTTCATGCTTATGAATGGAATTACACGGAGGTGAAAAAGAAAAGAAAATCGGAGATTACAGAATTTACAAGATCAGCAAAAATATATGATGCGACAATTGTGTTTCAGGGATCTTATGAAGATCGCGTGAGCGAACTGGAAAAATTCACGAATATATCGGAGCGGGATATATTAAATGAAACTCCGGGAAAAATTTGGTTTGGTGAATATTATGCAAAAGCCTTTGTTGTGGCGGCGAGCACTTATCCGGGAGATGAGCCGAATCGGACAATTAAAGAAGTGGCATTTTTATGTCCATCACCTTTTTGGGCCAGGGAACACCGTTACAGCTTCAGAAAAAACGAAACTGATCCGGAGGGAGCCAAGCGGTATGCGAACCGTTATCCGTACCGGTACGCCAATGGTCTGACGAACTCCCGGATCGTAAATGACCATTACGCAGACAGCAACTTCCTTTTGACAATCTACGGTCCGATCGTGGATCCGGTACTGTATATCGGCGGGCACGAGTATTCCG
>OBXC01000151.1_pt1 | contig 72851 bp, 68 predicted proteins | sample 1538111 | NCBI WGS metagenome assembly OBXC01 (sample SAMEA2580137, study PRJEB22360) | human gut metagenome | biome: human gut; feature: human-associated habitat; material: faeces | place: Denmark | collected 2008/2010
TATCCTCATATCCATTCCATCTACTTGTGTCTGGATAATGATGAGCCTGGAAATGAGAGATGCAGGCAGTTTGTTTCTTTTATTCCAGAGGAATTTTGTGTATTTCGTTTAGAGCCAGCCAAAAAAGATTGGAATGAATGTCTGGTTGCAGGACTTCATATAAAAGAAATGGCAAAACAAATCTGCTTGCGAGACAACAGGGAAAATCTGATTCCAGTCACCAAGATGTCAGAGGTTGAGGAAACGGTGGTTCAGTGGCTATGGTATCCCTTCATTCCTTTTGGAAAGGTTACTTTGATCCAGGGGAATCCGGGAAAAGGAAAAACGTGGCTTGCAATGGCAATTGCCGCATACTGTACCAACGGAAAGGAACTTCCCAATGCACTTCCGATAGAACCCTTTAATGTGTTGTATCAAACAGCAGAGGATGGGATTGCAGATACCATTAAACCCAGATTAGCAAAATGTGGTGCAGATATGACAAGGGTACGATTTATCAATGAAGATAAAAAACAGCTTTCTATGACGGACGATCGGATTGAAAAAGCCATCCGACAGAATAATGTACGACTCATGATCATGGATCCCATACAGGCTTATCTGGGAGCCAATGTGGATATGAACCGGGCAAATGAGATCCGTCCCTTATTTCGACATCTCAGTACGATTGCAGAGAGAACTGGATGTGCCATTGTTCTCATTGGACATTTGAATAAGTCGTCGGGAAGTCAGAGTGATTACCGTTCCCTGGGATCCATTGATATCGCAGCGGCAGTACGAAGCATCTTATTTGTAGAAAAGGTGGAAAAAGAGAAGGAACAGGATATCCGAGTGGTATATCAGCAAAAGGATTCTCTTGCTAAGAAGGAAAATCCGGTAGCGTTTTCTTTAGGAGAAGAAGGCTTAAAATGGTTAGGAGAATACGATATATCCATTGAAGATCTGCTGATGGGGAAAGCAGGAACGAAAAAGGAAACGAAACTGGAAAAGGCACAGAAGTTGATTCTGGAGTTATTAACCAAACGGAAAGTAATGTGTTTAGAAGAATTAGAGGCAGAACTACTAGCCTATGGGATTTCTTCCAGAACAGGAAGAGATGCAAGAAAGCAACTGGAAAACAGATTGAGCTACGACTGGTGTCAGGGAAGAAAAACAGTTGCATTAATCACAGAATAAAAGATGACATTGGCAAAAAAATACTTTGGCATTGGCAGTCTTTATAGATACCTTTGCCAGCCGCCAATGTCAAAAACAAAGATAATAGAAGGAGGCATACAAATGACAAGTTATGATATACCTTATTGGAAGAAGTATACATTATCCATTGAAGAGGCAGCATCCTATTTTCGTATTGGAGAAGGAAAGCTTCGTAAGTTAGTCAGTGACAATCCAAATGCAGAGTATTTGCTTTGGAATGGGAATCGTGTACAGATAAAACGAACAAGATTTGAAAAATTTATTGATACACTCAGTGCGATATAAAATGAAATTTAAAAGAAGGAGGTGTTCGAATTAGGGGTTACATGATATACTAACAATATCATGTTGCGTCCCCTTGGAGGTAGGATATGATTTCAAAGAGACGTGATGATAAAGGCAGAGTTCTCCAGCAAGGAGAATGGCAGGAACCAAGTGGACGTTACCGCTATAAATATACAGATTCACTTGGTAAGCGTAAAATATTATATAGTTGGAGATTGACGGAAGCAGATAAGATGCCAGAAGGTAAACGGGCAGATCTTTCTCTCAGGGAAAAAGAAAGAAAAGTTCAGTCCTTACAGATGCAAGGGATTACAGGAAGTAACATTACAGTGCTTGAACTTGTGGAACGATATCTTTCCCTGAAAACAGGAGTAAAGCATAATACTTTAGCGAATTACAAATTTGTGGTGAATGTATTGAAAAAGGAAGAATTCGCTTATAAGAAAGTGGATGATGTGAAACTTTCTGACGCAAAGATTTTTCTGATAAAACTACAAAGAGATGGTAGAGGATATAGTTCCATTCATTCCATCAGAGGTGTTTTAAGACCTGCTTTTCAAATGGCTGTGGATGATGACTTGATTCTAAAAAATCCATTTGGATTTGAATTAGGTACAGTACTTGTTAATGACAGTCAGAAAAGACAAGCTGTTTCTCCGGAAGATGAAACTAAATTTCTTGATTTTGTAAAGAATGATCCGCATTATAATCAGTATTATGATGCATTTTATATCTTATTCAAGACAGGTCTTAGAATATCTGAATTTTGTGGACTTACTGTAAAAGACTTGGACTTTAAAGAAGATATTATCAATGTGAATCATCAGTTGCAAAGAACTCGAGAAATGAAGTATATCATCGTATCTACAAAGACAACAAGTGGTACTCGTTTACTTCCTATGGAATCGGATGTAAAAGAGGCATTTCTTCGGATCCTGAAGAATAGAAGAAAACCAAAGCGTGAGCCAATGGTAGACGGATATGGAGGATTTCTGTTTCTGGACAAGAATGGAAGACCAATGGTTGCACTTCATTGGGAAAAGTACATGCAACATGCAAGAGAAAAATATAATCGTGAGCATTTGTTGCAATTGCCGCCAATTACTCCTCATGTATGCAGGCATACTTATTGTACAAATATGGCCAATTCAGGGATGAACCCAAAGACACTGCAATATCTGATGGGACATTCAGATATATCTGTAACACTCAATATTTATACGCACACCGGCTATGATGATGCAAAGAAAGAACTTGCCAGATTAAAAGAAGCAAGGGATGAACTGGAAAAGAAAAAGTTTGTAACCCAAAAACATGCACAAATAACTCATGTAAGCCTTATTTCATAAGGAATTTGGGACTTTAAAAATAACCCATTTGTACCACAAATGCCCGAAAAAACATGAGAAAATACAAGAATTTATAAGAAAAAGAACCTTTCAAGAAAAAAATGCACAAAGGCTGAAAAGCCAGTATTTATAAGGCTTTGAGAGGATATGAGGAGATAAAATGGAGAAAATAAAGGTACTATTTATTTGCCACGGCAACATCTGCCGCAGCACCATGGCTCAATGCATCGCACAACATTTAGTAACCCAATCTGGCATGGAATCTAATTTTTACATTGATTCTGCTGCCACCAGCCGCGAGGAAATCGGCAACCCTGTCCACTATGGCACGCGCCGGAAGTTGGAAGCGGAAGGGATTTTCTGTGGGGATCATCGTGCCCGACAGCTTAAGAAAAGCGACTATGACGAGTTTGATTTTTTAATTGGAATGGATACGCAGAATATTCGGAATATGTACCGGATTTTAGGAGAGGATCCGGAACAGAAAGTGTACAAGTTGCTAGATTTTACAGAACGGAAAGGAGATATTGTAGACCCATGGTACACTGGTAACTTTGATCTGACTTATCGGGATGTTCTGGACGGATGCAGAGGGCTTCTGAAATTTATCGAAGAACAAGAAGATTTTATGTAACATTATTGTGGCAGAGGAGAATTATTCATCCTCTGCCACAATGTCTTCCAACACTTTGATCAAGTCGTGGATATTTTGGATCCGCACATTTCTTTCTAAAATAGTATTTTTCAGATTTACCGATAAGGATTCAAATTTTTCCCGTATTTCAGGAGCAATATAAGACATGTTTCTCACCTCGTAGATAGGATAGGCAAAAAGGAAAGGACCTATACAGTTTTCCTGCAAAAAGTAAAAGAAATTTATTCAGATATTTACAAATGGAAATGAAAATCGCTATAATATTGTCCAGGGCAGAGTTATCTGTTCGGGAACATCTTAGAAAACACCAGACATATAGGAGAGAAGCACCTGAAAACAGAGTACAAGAAAATGACTGGAAGAGAGAAGAAGAAAACAGAGTAGTGGTATTAAGAAGCGTTAAAATAGGAAGCATGAACTAACCACGAGAGAAGCATCCATCGATGAAGACGGATAGTATTGTCTTTTTCTGCCTTGTAGGTAAAACGATTGCCTTATATTTGGATAGCAGAAATCTATTTTCCCTTTGTACTGATATTTAGAACAATAAATTTTGCGTGTACAAGATGTGCAGGCGGATAAAAAATAGAGAAAAGAAAGAGAGACTGAGCATGAAGAGAGAATTGGAATTATATATTCATATTCCGTTTTGTATGAAAAAATGTGCATATTGTGATTTTTTGTCCGGTCCGGCTCCGAGGGAGACGATAGATCGCTATGTAACAGCGCTTGTGGCAGAAATCAGGCAGTATCAAAAGTTGGCAGAGAATTATCGAGTTACAACGATTTTTTTTGGAGGAGGAACACCATCGATTTTGTCGGGAGGTCGGATGAAAGAAATTTTTGATGCGCTCCGGGATGTGTTTGAGATCCAAGCAGATGCGGAAATTACGATGGAAGCGAATCCGGGTACGGTCACAAAAGAAAATTTGCAGGCATACAGGGCATGTGGGATCAACCGGATCAGTTTTGGACTGCAGTCGGTCGATGATAAGGAACTGAAGCTGCTTGGGCGTGTACATACGATGCGGCAGTTTGAAGAGAGTTATGATCTGGCAAGGAAGGCGGGATTTCAGAATATTAATATAGATCTGATCTCGGCAATCCCAGGGCAGACAGTGGAATCCTGGGAGCACACATTGGATACCGTGATCCGAATGAATCCGAAACATATTTCTGCGTATAGTCTGATCATTGAGGAAGGGACGCTATTTTACGAGATTTATGGGGAGAACGCAAAAGAAGAGCAGGATAGTCAGTGTGAGAAATGTTTGGCTGATGACGGGAAACAGATGGATACAGGCAAGAACTTCCCAAAGCTTCCGGATGAGGAAGCAGAACGCCGCATGTATGAATTGACCGCAGAGAAGCTGGAAGCGGCAGGATATCTACAATATGAAGTTTCTAACTATGCGAAGCCGGGATATGCGTGCAGGCATAACAAAGGATACTGGCAGAGGGTGGAGTACCTTGGGATCGGCACTGGGGCGGCATCTTTGATTGAAAACGAGCGGTATCAGCATATTTCAGATACGGATCTTTATATCCGGGCAAATGGAAGGTTGGATCAGATCGAGGAGGAAAAAGAGACGCTAGATTGGAATGCACAGGTGGAGGAGACAATGTTCCTTGGCCTTCGGATGAAAGAGGGGGTAAACAAGCAGAAATTTAGAGAACGGTATCACAGAGAAATACAGGAAGTATATGGAGAGGTATTGGAAAAACTCAAAGAAGAAGGATTGCTTCGCGAAGAGGAGGAGCGAATCTGCCTGACAAAGAGAGGAAATGATCTGAGCAACTATGTACTTGCACAGTTCTTGTTATAACCTATAAAAATGTTTCAGATAGAAAGGCAATTGAAAAATTTTCAGAATGATAGAAAGGTTCCGGAAATTTTTTGATTGCTTTTTTGGATTGAAAGTTTCTAAAAATGTACATAATCTCGATAGAAAATAGTTTTTTACAAAAAATATAAAAAATATGTAAACTAGGTTGACAAACGAAAAGCATAGTGCTATCTTAATAATCGTAAGGTGTTAGCACTCGTAAGAATGGAGTGCTAATAAAGAAAAACGAGGAGGTGTGAGATGAAAGCAGATCATGGATTGGATGATCGGAAACTTAAGATTTTGCAGACGATCATTAAGACCTACTTAGAGACCGGGGAACCGGTAGGATCCAGAACGATTTCCAAATATACAGATTTGAATCTAAGTTCTGCGACGATCCGCAATGAGATGGCGGATTTGGAAGATCTGGGATATATCATACAGCCTCATACATCGGCGGGAAGAATTCCTTCAGACAAAGGATATCGGCTTTATGTAGATATGCTGATGGAGGATAAGGAGCATGAGATCACTGAGATGCAGGAGAAGATGCTTCAGAAGGCCGATAAGATGGAACAGCTTTTGCAGCAGGCTGCGAGAGTGCTGGCAAATAGTACAAATTATGCGACGATGGTTTCTGCTCCTACTTATAATAGGAATAAGTTAAAGTTCATCCAGCTTTCGCAGGTGGATGCCAATCAGATCATCGCGGTGATCGTCATGGAAGGCAACATTATTAAGAATAAGATTGTGGCGGTTGCAGAGCCGCTTGACGAAGAGACAATGCTGAAGTTGAATATGCTGTTGAATACCAATCTGAATGGAATTGCGGTCGAAGATATCAATCTTGGCATGATCGCCAGACTGAAGGAACAGGCAGGAATTCACAGCGGTGTGATCAGTGATGTGCTTGATGCAGTGGCAAATACGATTCAGCTTGATAATGACCTTGAGATTTACACAAGCGGAGCGACAAACATTTTCAAATATCCGGAGCTGAGCGACAAGCAGAGTGCACAGGAGATCATCAGTGCTTTTGAAGAAAAGCAGCAGTTGGCAGAACTTGTGACACAGACGCTGGCAAGCGATGAGAACAAAGGAATTCAAGTTTATATCGGAAGTGAGACACCGGTACAGACGATGAAGGATTGCAGTGTTGTGACAGCGACTTACGAGCTTGGGCAGGGCATGCAGGGGACAGTTGGAATCATTGGTCCGAAGCGGATGGATTATGAGAATGTCATGAAGACATTAAAGACGTTGATGGTAGAACTGGATGCGATATTTCATAAAAAATCATAAGAAAGGTGGTACGACCATTGGATAAGAAGATGACACAGGAAGAAATGGTAAAAGAAGCCGTAGAGGAAGCAAAGAAAGCGGCAGAGGAACAGGACGCCGCTCAGGAAGCAGCGGGAGAAGATACAGAAGCGGTTGCAGAGGAAACCGTTGAGGAAGAAGCTGACAGCGAAGCATCCGAAGAGGAAGCTTTGGAAGAGACAGCAGAAGAAGGTTCCGAGAAAGGAGCAAAAGGGCTGTTTAAAAGAAAGCCGAAAAAAGATAAAAAAGATGAGCAGATCGAGGAATTAAAAGATAAGCTCACACGTCAGATGGCAGAGTTTGATAACTTCCGCAAGCGTACGGAGAAAGAAAAATCAGCGATGTACGAGATCGGGGCAAAAGATATCATCGAGAAGATTCTTCCGGTTGTAGACAATTTTGAGAGAGGACTCGGAGCTGTTACAGAAGAGCAGAAAGAAGATTCCTTCGTTTCCGGTATGGAGATGATCTACAAACAGATTATGACGACACTGGATTCTGTCGGAGTGAAAGCGATTGAGGCAGTTGGAAATGAATTTGATCCGGATTTCCACAATGCAGTGATGCATGTAGAAGATGAGGAAGTCGGGGAGAATATCGTTGTAGAAGAGTTCCAGAAAGGTTACACATACAGAGATACGGTAGTAAGACATAGTATGGTAAAAGTAGCAAATTAAAAATTCATTTAAGATGCATAAAGCATTTTGAATTTTATCAACAATAGATAGAGTAAGTAAACTTAGTATAAAATATAGGAGGATTTCATCATGGGAAAAATCATTGGAATTGACTTAGGAACAACAAATAGCTGTGTAGCTGTTATGGAAGGTGGACAGCCGACAGTCATCGCAAATACAGAAGGAGCAAGAACAACACCATCGGTTGTTGCTTTTACAAAGACAGGAGAACGTCTCGTTGGAGAACCTGCAAAACGTCAGGCAGTGACAAATGCTGATAAGACAATCTCTTCTATTAAGAGACACATGGGTACTGATTACAGAGTAACGATCGATGATAAGAAATATTCTCCACAGGAGATTTCTGCAATGGTACTTCAGAAACTGAAAGCAGATGCAGAAGGATATCTTGGAGAGAAAGTAACAGAGGCTGTTATCACAGTTCCGGCTTACTTTAACGATGCTCAGCGTCAGGCAACAAAAGATGCTGGTAAGATTGCTGGTCTTGATGTAAAACGTATCATCAATGAGCCAACAGCAGCAGCACTTGCTTACGGACTTGACAATGAAAAAGAACAGAAGATCATGGTATACGACTTAGGTGGAGGTACTTTCGACGTATCTATCATCGAGATCGGTGACGGAGTTATCGAAGTATTATCAACAGCAGGTGACAATAAACTTGGTGGAGATGACTTTGACCAGAAGATCACAGATTACATGTTAGCAGAATTCAAACGTGCAGAAGGAATCGACTTATCTACAGATAAGATGGCACTTCAGAGATTAAAAGAAGCAGCAGAGAAAGCGAAAAAAGAACTTTCTTCCGCAACAACAACAAACATCAACCTGCCATTCATCACAGCAAATGCAGAAGGTCCAAAACACTTTGATATGAACCTTACAAGAGCAAAATTTGATGAATTGACACATGACCTTGTAGAAAGAACAGCAGAGCCTGTAACAAGAGCATTATCTGATGCAGGAATCTCAGCTTCTGAACTTGGAAAAGTATTATTAGTAGGTGGATCTACACGTATCCCGGCGGTACAGGAAAAAGTACAGAAATTGACAGGACATGAGCCATCCAAATCATTAAACCCAGACGAATGTGTTGCATTAGGAGCATCTGTTCAGGGTGGTAAATTAGCAGGAGATGCAGGTGCAGGCGACATCTTATTACTGGATGTAACTCCACTTTCATTATCTATCGAGACAATGGGTGGTATCGCTACAAGACTGATCGAGAGAAATACAACGATTCCTACAAAGAAGAGCCAGGTATTCTCTACAGCAGCAGATAACCAGTCAGCAGTAGACATTAACGTTGTTCAAGGTGAAAGACAGTTCGCAAGAGATAATAAATCTCTCGGACAGTTCAGACTTGACGGAATCGCACCAGCTCCACGTGGAATCCCACAGATCGAAGTTACATTTGATATCGATGCAAATGGTATCGTAAATGTTTCTGCAAAAGATTTAGGAACAGGAAAAGAACAGCACATTACAATTACAGCAGGTTCTAACATGTCAGACAGCGAGATTGACAGAGCAGTAAAAGAAGCAGCTGAATTTGAAGCACAGGATAAAAAACGAAAAGAAGCAATCGATGCAAGAAATGATGCAGATGCGATGATCTTCCAGACAGAGAAAGCACTTGGAGAAGTCGGAGACAAGATTGATGCAAATGAAAAAGCAGCAGTAGAAGCTGACATCCAGGCATTAAAAGACGTTCTTGCAAAATCTACACCAGAGAGCATGACAGATGCACAGGTAGAAGAGATCAAAGCAGGAAAAGAAAAATTAATGACAAGTGCACAGCAGTTATTTACAAAGATGTACGAACAGGCAGGCGCAGCAGCTGGAGCACAGCAGGCAGGACCGGCACCGGAAGCTGGACCGGCACCAGAAGGATTTAACGGTGACGATGTGGTAGACGGAGACTACAAAGAAGTATAATAAGACCAGATAAGTGCATTACCTGCACGGATTCTGCGGGATCTGAAGACTCACAGACAGTGGGAAATCAGGTTTCGCAGAATTTCCTTATGAAATGAAAGGTAGAAGAACAATGGCTGAAACAAAAAGAGATTATTATGAGGTGCTCGGAGTAGATAAAAATGCAGATGATGCGGCATTAAAGAAAGCTTACCGTGCACTTGCAAAAAAATATCATCCGGATATGAACCCGGGAGATGCGGAGGCCGAGAAAAAATTCAAAGAGGCTTCTGAGGCATATGCAGTACTTAGTGATGCTGAGAAACGGCGCAAATATGACCAGTTTGGACACGCGGCATTTGAAAATGGCGGTGGAGGAGCCGGCGGATTTGGCGGCTTTGATTTTAATGGTACGGATTTCGGGGATATTTTTGGAGATATTTTTGGAGATCTGTTTGGCGGCGGCCGCAGAGGCGGACGTGCAGGCAATGGACCGATGAAAGGTATGAATATCCGCAAAGGAGTTCGGATCACATTTGAAGAGGCAATCAGAGGATGTGAAAAAGAGTTAGATCTTGTGATCAAAGATCCGTGTCCGAAGTGTAATGGAACCGGTGCAAAGCCGGGAACCAGTCCGGAGACTTGTTCCAAATGTGGCGGAAAAGGTCAGGTGGTATATACTTCCCAGTCATTTTTCGGTACAGTTCAGAACGTCCAGACTTGTCCGGACTGTGGCGGAACCGGTAAGATCATAAGAGAGAAATGTCCGGACTGTGCGGGAACTGGATACGTATCAAACCGGAAGAAAATTCAAGTATCGATTCCGGCAGGAATTGACAACGGACAGAGTATCCGCATCCGTGATAAAGGAGAACCGGGAACGAATGGCGGTCCGAGAGGAGATCTGCTCGTAGAGGTAACAGTATCCAGACATCCAATTTTTACACGTCAGGATATGAATATTTTCTCAACAGCTCCGATTACATTTGCACAGGCTGCGCTCGGTGGAGATGTGCGCATCAGCACTGTGGATGGCGATGTGATCTACAACGTAAAACCGGGAACAAAGACAGATACAAAAGTGCGCTTAAGAGGGAAAGGTGTTCCGTCTCTCCGCAACAAACAAGTGCGAGGAGACCATTATGTCACACTTGTGATCCAGACACCGGAGAAATTAAGTGCAGAGGCAAAAGAAGCGCTTAGAAGATTTGACGAACTAACTGGAAATTCCTTACATCAGGAAGATGGAACTATGGAAAAATCTGAGAAAAAGGCAAAACCGAAGAAAAAAGGATTTATGGATAAGCTGAAAGAATCTTTTGAAGAACAGTCGGATAAATAAGTATCTGGCTTCAGAAAAAGTAATAAAAATAGGACAGTCAGAGAGATGAAACTCTTTGGACTGTCCTATTTGTCTGTCTGGGAAAGTGTTTTATGCCAGTCATGATTTTCTGTAAGAGACAGTCGGGATCCGAATGGGAGGAATATAGAAATTGTCCCTTTTCATATAGTAAGCATAGCGGAAGGTATCTGCATTATTGAGTGGTGAAAAGTTTTCCCATGCGCTGGAAAAGGCAGAAAAATTCCGGGAAAGGGGCAGAAAAATGTGTGAAAGATTTTTGTTAAATGAACTAGAACAAAATCAGACAGGGGAAGTCCGTAAAATTTTATCCGAGCCGGAGATGAAGAGGCGTTTCCAGGACATTGGTCTGATCTGCGGAACGAAGGTGACCTGTGTGGGAAAAGGACCTTTTGGTGATCCGAAGGCTTATGAAATCCGAGGCGCAGTCGTTGCGATCCGAAACAGCGATGCGGAGCAGATCGAAATATGTCCAGAAAGAATTTCAGAGAAGGGTGTGTAAGGCAGATGGCAAAGCGAAGAGAAATGACAATCGCACTGGCAGGGAATCCGAATGTGGGAAAAAGTACATTGTTTAATGCACTGACGGGGATGCATCAGCACACAGGGAACTGGACCGGAAAGACGGTAAGCAATGCCAAAGGCTATTGCGAGCGGGACGGAGTGCTGTATACATTTGTAGATGTTCCGGGATGCTATTCTTTGATGGCACGTTCCCCGGAGGAAGAGGCGGCAAGAGATTATATTTGTTTTCAGTTTCCGGATGCTGTGATTGTTGTCTGCGATGGAACATGTCTGGAACGGAACCTCAATTTTGTGCTGCAGGTAATGGAAGCAGCAGATCGTGTGATTTTATGTATCAATTTGATGGATGAGGCGGAGAAAAAAGGAATTTCCATTGACTTTGAGGCATTGGAAAGCATGCTGCAGATTCCTGTCATTGGGATGACGGCGAGAAGTGGAAGAGGGATGGAACAACTTTTTGAGGTACTGGGGAAATTTGCGGAAGGAACAGGGGAAAAAGACATAAAAGAAGCGATCGTGTCGAGAAAACAAGCGTTTGGGCAGATTGAATATCCGGAAGTGATTGAAAAGGAAATCTCCCATCTGCTTCCGGTTGTAAGAGAAGTGACAAAAGGGTGCTTAAAGGAACGATGGGTAGCAGCGCGGCTCATGGATCAGGATCCAGGACTCTGTCAGGCAATTATGGATTGTCTGAATCTAGAATTTTCAGAAGCAATGCAGCTGAAAAAAGCAGGAATGCAGGCAGGAAATCGGGTGAAAGAAACGGGGCAGCGTCTGGAGGATACAAGAGAACAGATGGCAGAAGCGTTTGTCAGACGCGCAGAGGAGATTGCAGAAAAAGTGGTGAGCACTAAGGAGGACACTGGAAAGAAAAAGGGACGAATGGCAGATCAGATCTTAACAAGTAAGCTGATGGGATTTCCAGTTATGATTTTACTGCTTTTAGTGATCTTTTGGCTGACGATCAAAGGGGCTAATTACCCGTCGGAAGTGCTGAGCAATTTCTTTGGTGCGATTGAGGGACATTTGCTGGAATGGTGTCAGAGAGGAAAGCTGCCGGCGGCTATCTATGAACCACTGCTTTTCGGGGTATACCGCGTGACCGCGTGGGTTGTTTCTGTCATGCTGCCTCCGATGGCGATTTTCTTTCCGATGTTTACGATTTTGGAAGATCTGGGATATCTGCCGAGAGTAGCATTTAACCTTGACAAATGTTTTCATTGCTGTCATGCCTGTGGCAAACAAGCGTTGACGATGTGCATGGGATTTGGATGCAATGCAGTAGGAGTTTCTGGATGTAAGATTATTTCTTCCAGAAGAGAGAGGCTGATCGCAATGCTGACCAACTGTTTTGTTCCTTGTAATGGGAAGTTTCCAACCATTCTTGTGATCCTTACGATTTTCTTTGCGGGAAATCAGACAGTTTCCGATTGGAAGCTGGCATTGCTTCTGACAGGCGTGATCACTCTTGGTATCGGGATGACATTTCTTGTATCGAAAATCTTATCGAGGACGATCCTGAAAGGGGAACCTTCGACGTTTCTGTTGGAGCTTCCTCCGTATCGCAGACCACAGATCGGAAAAGTGATCATCCGTTCCGTACTGGACCGAACCTTGTTTGTTTTAGGAAGGGCAATCATCGCTGCTGCTCCGGCTGGACTTTTGATCTGGTGTGCGGCAAATATTGCAGTTGGTGAGCAGACCATTCTGATGCATTGTGCCGGTTTCCTTGATCCACTTGGACGTTTCATGGGGATGGATGGCGTAATCCTGCTTGCGTTTTTGTTGGGATTTCCAGCAAATGAGATTGTACTGCCGTTAATCTTTATGGGGTATCTGTCTCTTGGAAATCTCACGGAATTTACAGATCTCCATGCAATTTCACAGGTTTTATATAGAAATGGATGGACACAGCTGACGGCATGCAGCGTGATTTTGTTCTCTCTGATGCACTGGCCGTGTGCTACCACCTGCCTTACTATTTACAAAGAAACGAAAAGCAAAAAGTGGACGTTGGCGGCCATACTGATTCCTACCTTTGCAGGGATACTCTGCTGCGCGCTGTTTGCACAGATCACGAATTTTGTATTGCGGTAAATAGAAAGAAGCTATATAATAGCAGTCAGAGGCGCGCGGGCGCAAAATACAAAAAGAATGATCAGAAAGGGAAAGAAAATGAAATACATTTTATTTGAAGCAGGTCCGGTCACAGTGTACAGCTATGGGCTGATGATTGCCCTCGGTGTGATCCTGACCTTTGTTGTGGCACAGAAGAGAGCGAAAAATTACGGATTAGACCCGGATGCGATTTTCTATATGGGAGCCTGGGGATTGCTGGCGGGAATTCTCGGGGCAAAGCTGTTGTTTTATCTGACAGAGATCAAGGAGATCATCAAAGATCCATCGCTGCTGCTGAATGTATCCGAAGGATTTGTTGTATATGGCGGGATCATCGGAGGAATTTTGGGAGCATACATTTATGCAAAGATAAAGAAGATAGATATTTTGGCTTACTTTGATCTTGCAGTTCCATCCATCGCATTTGCACAGGGATTTGGAAGAATCGGATGCTTCCTTGCAGGATGCTGTTATGGGCGTGAGACAAATGCATGGTACGGAATTACGTTCCACAATTCTCCGTTTGCACCAAATGAAGTTGCACTGATTCCGACACAGTTGATTTCCAGTGTAGCTGATTTTGCACACTTTTTTATCTTGATCTTTTTGGCAAAGCGTGTGAAACACAAAGGAGTTGTCACAGCGATGTATCTGATCTTTTACAGTGTCGGAAGATTCCTGATCGAGATGTTGCGAAATGACCCGAGAGGAACGATCAGCGTAATGTCTACATCACAGTTTATTTCTATCTTTACGCTGGCCGCAGGAATCTTTATGTTTGTGTTCTGCCGCAGAAAGAGACAAGGAGAAGAAAAACAAGAAGCGTAGTGATTATTTTCTCAGTGCACAGTCTGCTTCCAGAATGGAACCGGAGGAGGGATCCTTCGTCTTCAGAAGAATTTCGCAGGACGGATTTACCGGATAGAGGAGAGGGTTGACGGCAAAATCACGGACGACAAGCTGTGAAGCCAGTTTTGTAAGGTCCTCCTCAGACTCGTAGAGAGCTTCGCTTGCGCGGTAGCCATTTTCTAAAATGCGGAAACGTTCTGCGCTGACCAGCATATAGTTTTCAATTGTATTTTGGACAGGGAGCTGGTGGGCCTTCAGGTAGTTGATCGTCCGGTGAAAGGAAGAGCGATGTCATTTCCTCAGAATAGATGGAAAGGAGCTCTTCCTTTTCTTCTGTCCCTTGGAGAAGGTGTGGAGTTTTTTGTGGAATCCAGCTGAAAATCGGATAACAGTTTCAGAAATCGTTCCCTGTCAAAACCGGGATACATCTTTTCGTAAAAAAAGAGCATCATCTGTGGGGTGGCGCCAGGGAAATAGTATTGGTCATCGGACAGATAAAAAATCATCTGCCGCACTTTGGAAGTATCAGTAAGTTTTTCTCCGTCTATGAAAATTTCCCCAGAATCCGCGTTCAAAATTCCGGCAAGAATACGGAGCAACGTACTTTTCCCTGCACCATTTGTGCCAAGAAGCCCGAAAATAGCATTGTCAGGAATTTCCAGATTGACGTTGGACAGAGCAGATGCCGAGCAAAATGTTTTTGTGGGATGGGAAATATGAATCATAACTATTCCTCCTGTAATTGTATCAAAAGCGATTTCATCTCCGGACACAAGGCAAAGCCGCAGAATAGAAAAATAAAATGTGACAAAAATATTACAAAAATATTACGAATAAAATTATACAAAATATACCATCAGAATGACAAAGTATCAATAAAAATATGAAAATAAAACAAAAAGTAGCAATTATAAGCGAAAAAACATGCTGTTTCATGCGTTATAGGAAAAACCTGTTGATAAATGCGAGGAGAAAGTGCTACAATAAAAAGAGTAATAGCGAAGCAATGGGAAGCCATTTTTGTGGCGGACTTTGCGGAGATAGAGTAAGGAGAGAAGTAGAGATGGCAGAAGAACAAAATAATGGTTCATGTTCTCCGGAAAGCTGTTCCAGCTGTGCACATGCAGACAGCTGTCCAAGCAAACAGAAGGAGAGCATGAAGGTAGCTCCAAATGAGTATACCCATGTAAAAAAAGTAATCGGTGTCGTAAGTGGAAAAGGCGGTGTCGGAAAGTCGATGGTGACAGCTTCGCTTGCCCGTATGATGCGCGAACAGGGATACTCTGTCGGAATTCTTGATGCAGATATTACAGGACCGTCGATTCCAAAGATGTATGGAATCCATGAGCATGCGGTGGGAAATGAACTGGGAATGTTTCCATGTATTGCGAAAGATGAGACGAGAATCATGTCAGTCAATCTTTTGTTAGACAGTGAGGATACACCGGTGATCTGGAGAGGTCCGATCATCGCAGGTGTTGTGACACAGTTCTGGAATGAAGTATTATGGGGAGATTTGGATTATCTCTTTGTAGATATGCCTCCGGGAACAGGTGACGTGCCGCTGACGGTATTCCAGTCCCTTCCGGTAGATGGAGTTATTATTGTTACATCTCCGCAGGATCTTGTGCAGATGATCGTAAAGAAAGCCTACTACATGGCGAAGCAGATGGATGTGCCGGTACTTGGAATCGTAGAGAATTATAGTTATCTGGAATGTCCGGATTGCGGGAAGAAAATTCCGGTTTTTGGAGAAAGCCATGTGGAAGAGACCGCAGAAGAACTTGGAGTAAAGGTATTAGGGAAAATGCCATTAGATCCGAAGCTGGCATCTATCGTAGAAGAAGAAAAATTCTATGAAGTGACAAATGATTATCTGAAAGATGCTGCAGAAGTATTAATTTCATAAGGAACAGTTACATAGGAAGCTGCGCCGCTTTTCGACAAAGAAAGGCTGCGCAGTTTCTTTGTGCAAAAAAACAAAACAAGTATTGCAAACATATGTTCCTTGTGATAAGATAAAACAAACAGATGTTCCGAACAAATGTTTGAAAAAGAAGGGAGAGGAAGAGTCAGATGCAGGGACAGATACTAGGAAAATCAGAGATACAAAGGAGTATGACCACACAGCCGATAGGAAGAACTTTTGGGACAGTTCCGGCACTCTTTGGTGGGCAGAAGTCACTATATGAGAAGCTGAGGATTCTGTCGGATGCGGCGAAGTATGATGTGGCATGCACATCTAGCGGAACGAGTCGGAGGGGTGATGGAAACGGACTCGGGAGCTGCGAAAAAGCAGGGATCTGTCACAGTTTTTCTGCGGATGGGAGATGTATCTCACTTCTGAAGATTCTTTTTACAAATGAGTGTATCTATGACTGCAAATACTGTATCAATCGTGCATCCAATGATGTAGAAAGGACTTCCTTTACCCCGGAGGAGGTATGCCGGCTGACGATGGAGTTTTACCGGAGAAATTATATTGAAGGATTGTTTTTAAGTTCGGGAATTTGGAAAAGTCCCAACGAGACGATGGAGCAAATTGTGACCACACTTTGGAAATTGCGAAATGAATTCCACTTTCAAGGATATATTCATGTGAAGGCAATTCCCGGAGCAGATGAGCGCCTGATTGCCCGTGCGGGATTTCTCGCAGATCGTATGAGTGTCAATTTGGAGCTTCCGACAGCAGAGGGGCTCAGGCAACTTGCCCCACACAAATCCAGAAAAAATATACTTACACCGATGCGGTTAGTACAGAATGGGATGTCAGAGAATCGGCAGGAGATTCAGCTATACCGCAGCGCGCCAAAGTTTGTGCCGGCAGGACAGAGCACTCAGATGATTATTGGTGCGACACCAGAGACTGATTTTCAGATTATGCGTGTGGCAGAGTCACTGTACCAGAAGTTTGATCTAAAGCGAGTATTTTATTCTGCATTTGTACATGTCAATGAAGATAAGGCCCTTCCGGCAGCGGGGGAGCAGGGGCCTCCTCTTTTGCGGGAGCATCGTCTTTATCAGGCAGATTGGCTTTTGCGGTATTATGGATTTCGGGCGGAAGAACTGTTAGATGAACAACAACCGAATTTCAATGTTTTACTGGATCCGAAGTGTAACTGGGCACTGAAGCATTTAGAGTATTTTCCGGTAGAGGTAAATCGGGCGGATTATTTTACATTGCTTAGAGTGCCGGGGATTGGTTACAAGTCAGCGGAGCGTATTGTAAAAGCAAGGAGAATGGGCAGCCTTTCCTTTGAAGATTTAAAGAAAATGGGAGTCGTATTAAAAAGAGCGCTATATTTTCTGACTTGTAATGGCAAAATGTTTGGTCAGGTACGGATAGAAGAGGATTATATTACAAGAAATCTTCTTCAGACAAAAGAGAGCTTGCCGGATTCTGTCAGAAACATGAATTATCGTCAGTTATCATTGTTTGATGATGTAAATTTTCGGGAAATCAATCGGATGGACGGAAGTCTTGGATGTTTAGCTGTTTTGGATGAGAGTGAATTAAAGGAAAAGGTGGCAGGATGAGAATTATTTACGTTTGTGAAGATAGCCTGACCGGGATCTTTTCAGGCATCTATGAGGTGTGGAAGAGAAAAATGACAGCGGAAGAGGCAGGGCTGGAAGTGGGAGATAGTTTTGAAAGACGATTGTTCTGCGAATATATTTTCTGTAAGGCGGAGGAAAGAAAGGCACTTGCTGTTATCCGCATGATTCAAAAAAATCTTGGGGCGGACGTCTATGAGAAAATCTCTTATGCATTGTTATCGGCGGACAGAAGAAAGGCGGAGATGGTATTTCGTGCAATGCTCGAGGCGAAGAAATTATCTAGGAAAGATCGGTTGATGGAACATTTGGGAAATGAGGCAGTCAGAGCTGTTTTTGGAATGTACCGGCAGGGGGCAAACGAAGCACATCATTACAAAGGTTTTGTGAGATTTCGGGAATTAAAGAATAAGACACTGTTTGCAAAAATTGAGCCAAAGCATGCGGTACTTCCGTGTATTGCAGAACACTTTGCAGATCGCTTTCCACAGGAAAACTGGATCATTTATGACAAGACCCATGAAGTGTTTCTCATTCACGAGAAGGGGAAAAGATATTACTTTTTGCAGCAGTATATGTGCATGAAGGGAGATTCTGGGAGTGCTCAGAAGATTGCCGGTGGATTTTCAGAAGAAGAGATGGACTATGAGGCATTGTGGAAAGGATTTGTTCAGAGCATCAGTGTTGCAGAGAGGGAGAACCGCGCATTACAGAATCAAAATCTTCCGCTTCGTTTTCGAACAAATTTGGTGGAGTTTAGTAAAGAAGAATGGTCGGATTCCCCAAATTTTGGAGAGTTTTCTAGTTGACTTTCTGAGAAAATGGTGACATAATGGGTTCCGTGTTATACAAACAATCCATTGGAAAGGGGTGTTGGTAATGGAACAGAAATGGAAGATTAGATTATCAGCAAATGAAGATGTGAGAGACTTTGTAAGAACAGCAGAAAAATGTGATTTTGATATCGATATATTTCATAATAGAAGAATTATAGATGCGAAGTCGATTCTCGGTGTGTTAAGCCTTGATTTGACGCAAGTATTGACGGTTCGCTTTTACGGAAAAGATACAGCATTTGAAGATGTTCTTCAGAGATTTTGTGTTGCATAATACATCACATCAAAGTTCACAGGTGGCGGGATATTCCGATAGGAGTATGCCGCCATTCCTGTATAGAAATGTCCATGGATAAGAAAGAGGCGGTAGAGAGGGATGAGTGAGACAGTAAAGATTTCTGTCCGGAATCTTGTGGAGTTTATTTTAAGAGAGGGAGATATCGATCTGCGGCGGACGGCAGGAGCGGATAAAGAGCAGATGCAGCTTGGGGCAAGGATCCACAGAAAGATCCAAAGACAGATGGGATCGGATTACCATGCAGAAGTACCTTTGAAGATGGAAGTTTTGTGCGAAGGATTCACACTTTGTCTCGAAGGAAGGGCAGATGGAATTATTAAGCGGGAAGATGAGATTGTCATTGATGAGATCAAAGGGGTTCTCAGAGAGTTAAAGTATATCGAGGAACCAGTCGCAGTGCATCTGGCGCAGGCTAAGTGTTATGCATATATGTATGCATTACAGAATCATCTGGAAGAGATCCGGATCCAAATGACATATTGTCAGATGGAGACAGAGGAAATCAAGAGATTTTTGCAGACGTTTTCCATAGAAGAATTGAAAACCTGGATGGAAGATGTGATCAAAAGATATGAAAAGTGGGCAAAATTTCAGATGGAGTGGAGAAAAGTTTCCAGAGAGTCCATCCGACAGATTCAGTTTCCGTATGCATACCGGGAAGGGCAGAAGGAACTTGCGATGTCTGTGTATCGGACTATTTTAAGGAAAAAGAAACTTTTCATACAGGCGCCTACCGGGATCGGAAAGACGATGGCGACGGTGTTTCCGGCGGTGAAAGCAGTCGGAGAAGGGTTGGGAGATAAGCTTTTTTATCTGACAGCGAAGACGATCACAAGGACAGTAGCGGAGCAGGCCTTTCAGACACTGAAAAAGCAGAAGCTGCGCTATAAAGTGATCACGTTGACGGCGAAAGAGAAAATCTGTTTCTGCGAAGAGGCGGTGTGCAATCCGGAAGCGTGTCCATATGCCAAAGGGCATTACGACAGAGTAAATGATGCAGTTTTTGATCTGCTGACAGCGACAGACGATATGAGCAGATCAAATATAGAGGAATATGCGAGAAAACATGAAGTGTGCCCCTTTGAGATGTCTTTGGATGTGGCGGTGTGGGTAGATGCCGTTATCTGTGATTACAATTACGTGTTTGATCCGAATGCCCATCTAAGAAGATTCTTTTCAGAGGGAGGAAAAGAAGACTACTTATTTTTGATTGACGAGGCGCACAATCTCGTGGAACGTGCCAGAGAGATGTACAGCGCCGCCCTTTATAAAGAAGAGTTTCTTACAGCGAAAAGGCTGGTGAAGGGAATGGACCGGAAATTGACGAGAAAACTGGAAATATGTAATCAACAGTTTCTTGTACTGAAGAGAGAATGCGAGTCATATCGAGAATACACTTCGGTGGGTCATATCGCAGTCAGCCTCATGAACTTGATGGCGGAACTGGAGCGCTTTTTGGAAGAAACAGAGGCAGAGGAAGTGAGGGAGCAGTTACTGGAGTTGTATTTTCATGTGAGGGCATTCTTAAATATTTATGATATTTTGGATGAGCACTATGTCATTTATACAGAGCTGGAAACAGACGACAGTTTTCTTCTAAAATTATTTTGTGTCAATCCGGCAGTGAATCTCCAGGAGTATTTATCCAGGGGAAACAGTACTATCTTTTTTTCTGCAACGATGCTGCCAATCCGCTACTATAAGAAGCTTTTGAGTGTGGAAAAAGAAGACTATGCGGTCTATGCGCCATCGCCATTTCAAAAAGAACGGCGGAAGTTGTTTGTTGGGACAGATGTCAGTACAAAGTATACGAGACGAACAGGCCAGATGTATGAGCGGTTTGCGTCCTATATTGCAGCTGCGCTTCAGGTGAAGAAAGGAAATTACATTGCATTTTTTCCGTCGTATCGTTTTCTGGAAGAGGTATATGAGAAGTTTCAGCGTTATCAGACGGAGGATGTCATCTGCATTGTCCAGGAACAGTCGATGGATGAAGAGAAGCGAGAGACATTTCTCCAGGCATTTGATCAAGATCGGAGCGAAAGCCTGATTGGATTTTGCGTGATGGGAGGAATCTTTTCTGAAGGAATTGATCTGACAGAAGAACGGCTGATCGGGGCTTTCCTAGTTGGAACAGGGCTTCCGCAAGTGTGCAATGAACGTGAAATTTTAAAGCAATATTTTGATCGGAACGGGGAGAATGGGTTTTCTTACGCCTATCTCTATCCGGGAATGAATAAAGTGTTGCAGGCAGCCGGGCGTGTCATACGGACGGCAGAGGACAGAGGTGTTATTTTGCTGTTGGATGAGCGCTTTTTAGAAAGGCAGTATCAGGAGGTGTTCCCAAGAGAGTGGGATGATTATGAAATTGGGACACTTAAGACTGCAGAGAAAAGTATGATGAAGTTTTGGGATCGGGAAATGTAAAGAGAGCATGGGAAGAAGAAAAAATACTCCTCACTTGGATGGTAGATTGGGAATCCAAATGAGGAGCAGAAATATATAAGACGATACCAATAGCTCTTTTAGGTTTTAGGAAGAGACCAGTGCCTTAGACTTCTTCCAGTGGTGTAAAGTAATTGAGAAATTCCAGCGCTGCCTTGGAAGAAGGCACGTGATGATTGTGCGCGATGACAAGCTGTCTTGTCGGAAGTTCTTCATCAGTTTCTACAATAAAAAGATTGTTGGATTTGTGCGGAATGCAATAGTCCGGTATGAAAGCGATGCCAAGCCCAATGCTTGCAAGGTCGATCAACAGATCATTACTGCTCAGCTCAATCTCCGGTACAAGATCCAGCTGGTGTTGTTGGAACAGGCTGTGCAGGAACTCACTTGTCGTACTCTTTCGGTCCAGCATTAGAATCGGGTATTGGAGGAGTTCTTTCAGGGAGAGTTTCCGCCCTTTCAGTTCACTGAAAGATTCATTGGCAATAAAAACATCTTTAAAGTTTTTGATTTTTTTGACTGTAGTCAGACTGCTGAGATAGCTGTTCGGATAGTTGGTCACGATCAGATCGACTTGTCCGGTCTCAAGCAGTTCCACACATTTGATGGAAGTCTGGTTGGTCACCTTGATATGTGCGTTTGGAAATTCCTTGTGGAAGCGCTTCAAATAAGGGACAAGAAAATAGCGGCAGATCGTATCACTGGCGCCGATGCGGATCTGTCCTCCGGTTGTGGCAGAATCCATCAGCTGGGATTCTCCGCGCTTGATCAAATTCATTGCTGGTTCTACATGGCGCAGCAGGATCTCACCTTCCGGGGTGAGCTGGACTCGTTTGGTACTCCGGATGAAAAGGGTCTGATCCAGCTTTTTTTCCAAAGCTTTGATCGACTGGCTCACTGCCGACTGGGAGATAAAGAGCTGCTTGGAAGCTTCTGAGAAGCTGAGAGTCGTTGCTACATAGTAGAAGACTTTATATAATTCGTAATTGATGTCCATCATTAGTTCTCCTTATAAGTATTTTATATTTATAAGAATAAGAGGATTTTAGGAAAATGTCAACAGAAGTTTTCGAGAAAGTAAACACAGCATAGTCCATTTTTCTGGAATTCGATGCCAAAAACTGGTATACTTAAGAAGAAAGCATGGAACTATATTTGAGAAGGATATAATGTCTGGCAGAGAGATGAGGTGAAGAATGCAAAAAATTTTTGGTCTGGTGGCGGCAATGGCGATGATCGTGGTCATGTTGATCACAAGTTTTGAAATCGCAATTTATAGCGATTATGGATGGTACCAGAAGGAATATGAGAAGTATCAAGTACTGGATGATCTGGAGATGGAGATGCAGGATGTGATGGATGTGACTGAAGAGATGATGGCATATCTGAGAGGAGACAGGAAAAATCTGGAAGTAAAGACTGTGATCGCCGGAGAGGAAGGGATGTTCTTTAATGAACGGGAAAAGCTTCATATGGAAGATGTACAAGGACTGTTTCTCGGAGGGATACAGATCCGCAGAGTCGCCTTTGTGATTTTCGCAGCAGCAGTTTTGCTGATTCTTTTTCAGAAAGGAAATTTAAGAGAGATTTTACCTCAGATGTATGGATGGGCAGTCGGTCTGTTCCTTGGGGTGGCAGCAGTGTTTGGAGGGTTGGTCGCGATTGATTTCAATAAGTATTTCGTGTTGTTCCACGAGATCTTTTTTAACAATGATCTGTGGCTGCTGGATCCGGCTACGGATTTGCTGATCCGGATGCTGCCGGAAGGGTTTTTCTTTGATATGGTGATTCGGATCGGAGTGATTTTCATAGGGAGTCTGTTAATTCTGTGGGGTGCCGGGGCACTCTGGAGACGGGGCAGAGCGAAGAAAAAATCATAGCATTAATATTTCTTATAAGTAAATTAAGTTATATTAATTATACTAATGATTTGAATTGTGGTAGGATACAAATAGAAGAAAGTATCAGACGAAATGGAGGATATTATGAGTAGTGTAAAACGTGTATATGTAGAAAAGAGACCGGAATTTGCTGTGCAGGCAAAGGAATTACAGCACGAAGCAAAAAGTTATCTTGGCATTCAGACAATTACAGGAATCCGTGTGCTGAACCGCTATGATATTGAGAATCTTTCTGACGAGACTTTTGAGACAGCCTGCAATGGTATTTTCTCAGAGCCGCCAGTAGATATTTTATACAGAGAAGAATTCCCAATGAAGGAAGGAAGCAGAGTTTTTTCCGTAGAGTTTCTTCCGGGACAATTTGATCAGAGAGCCGATTCAGCAGTACAGTGTGTACAGTTTATCAAAGAAGATGAGACACCAGTGATCAAGACTGCAACAACATATGTGATCGAAGGAGAGATTACAGATGCTGAATTTGAAGCGATCAAGAGTCACTGCATCAATCCAGTCGATTCCAGAGAGACAGGGATGGACAAGCCGGAGACACTTGTCACAGTGTTTGAGGAACCGGAAGATGTGAAGATTTTTGACGGGTTCAAAGAGATGCCGGAGACAGAATTAAAGGAGTTATATGATTCTCTCGGGCTTGCAATGACGTTCAAAGATTTCCTTCATATTCAGGGATATTTTAAAGGGGAAGAAGACAGAGATCCAACGATGACAGAGATTCGTGTGTTAGACACATACTGGTCAGATCACTGCCGCCATACAACATTCTCCACAGAATTAAAAGAAGTTACATTTGAAGATGGAGATTACAAAGAACCTCTCGTAAAGACTTATGAGAGATATCTGCAAGACCGCTCAGAGATTTTCAAAGGGCGTGAGGACAAATTTGTATGTCTGATGGATCTTGCCCTGATGGCAATGAGAAAACTCAAAAAAGAAGGAAAATTAAATGATCAGGAAGAGAGCGATGAGATCAATGCGTGCAGCATCGTTGTTCCGGTGGTCGTAGATGGAAAGGAAGAGGAGTGGCTTGTCAACTTCAAGAATGAGACACACAATCATCCGACAGAGATCGAACCATTTGGAGGAGCTGCAACTTGTCTTGGCGGAGCAATCCGTGACCCGCTTTCAGGACGTACTTACGTTTATCAGGCAATGCGCGTAACAGGTGCGGCAGATCCGACCGTATCTGTGAAAGATACGATGAAAGGAAAGCTTCCACAGAAAAAACTGGTGACAGAGGCTGCCCATGGATATAGCTCTTATGGAAATCAGATCGGACTTGCCACAGGAGCAGTCAAAGAGATTTACCATCCGAACTATGTTGCAAAGCGTATGGAGATCGGAGCAGTATTAGGAGCTGCACCTAGAAGAGCGGTGATCCGTGAGACATCTGATCCGGGAGATATCATTGTACTGCTCGGTGGACGTACCGGACGTGATGGATGCGGCGGTGCGACTGGTTCTTCTAAAGTACATACAGAAGAATCTATTGAGACATGTGGAGCAGAAGTACAGAAGGGAAATCCACCGACAGAACGGAAGATTCAAAGACTGTTCCGCAGAGAGGAAGTCAGCTGCCTGATCAAAAAGTGTAATGACTTCGGAGCAGGCGGAGTGTCTGTTGCGATCGGAGAACTTGCAGATGGTCTGCGGGTAGATTTAGATAAAGTACCGAAAAAATATGCAGGGTTAGATGGAACAGAGATTGCCATCTCAGAATCTCAGGAGCGTATGGCAGTTGTCGTAGATCCGAAAGATGTGGCACAGTTCCTTGCATATGCGAAAGAAGAGAATCTGGAAGCCGTGGAAGTGGCAGTTGTGACAGAGGAACCACGTCTGGTACTTTCTTGGAGAGGAAAAGAAATTGTCAATATTTCCCGTGCGTTCTTAGATACAAACGGAGCACACCAGGAAACAGCAGTTACTGTGGAAATTCCGGACAGAGCGGGAAGCCTTTTCGTAAGAGAAGAAGTAAAAGATGTCAAAGAAAAATGGATCGCAACGTTAAAAGATTTAAATGTATGCTCGCAGAAAGGTCTTGTAGAACGGTTTGACGGTTCCATCGGAGCAGGCTCTGTCTTTATGCCACACGGTGGAAAATATCAGATGACAGAGACACAGAGTATGGTTGCAAAACTTCCGGTGCAGGAAGGAGCTTGTGATACTGTGACAATGATGAGCTATGGATTTGATCCATATTTATCTACTTGGAGCCCATATCACGGAGCAGTCTATGCAGTGGTAGAATCCGTTGCAAAAATCGTGGCAAATGGTGGAGATTACAGTAAGATCCGTCTTACGTTCCAGGAATACTTCCGCAGAATGACAGAAGATCCAAAGAGATGGAGCCAGCCGTTTGCAGCGTTGCTCGGTGCATATGATGTACAGCTTGGTCTGGGACTGCCGTCAATCGGTGGAAAGGACAGTATGTCCGGAACGTTCCAGGATATTGATGTTCCGCCAACATTAGTTTCTTTTGCAGTGGATGTGGCACACGACCATGAGATCATTACACCAGAGCTTAAGAAAGCAGGAAATAAGTTAGTATGGCTTCGGATGGAACAGGATCACTATGAACTTCCAGTATATGCAAGCTTAAAAGATCAGTATGCAAAATTTGCAGAAGATATCCACAGTGGCAAGATTGTTTCTGCCTATGCGCTGGACAGACACGGAATTGCAGCAGCGGTAAGTAAGATGGCATTTGGAAATGGCATGGGTGTAAAACTGGAAGAAACAATTGATAAGCGTGAACTGTTTGCACCGGCATTCGGGGATCTGATCGCAGAAGTACCGGCAGAAAGACTTGAAGAACTTTCTATTTCTTATACACTCCTTGGAGAAGTGACAGCAGACAACACAATCTCCTATGGAGAGATGCAGCTTAGTTTGAATGAAGCAGTGACTGCATGGAAAGGAACTTTGGAAAGCGTATTCCCGACTGTTTCAGAAGAAAAACAAAAGATGCAGAACATCGATGTGCAGCCGGCATCTGAAAAAGCAGTGATCGAAAACGGACTGTATCGTACAAGTGATATCCATATCTGCACACATAAGATTGGACAGCCTACAGTCTTCATTCCAGTATTCCCAGGTACAAACTGTGAGTACGACAGTAAGAAGGCATTTGAGCGTGCAGGGGCAAAGGTGATCACAAAAGTATTCAAGAACTTAAATGCAGAAGATATCCGTGACTCTGTAGCAGAGTTTGAGAAGGCGATCGCACAGTCACAGATGATCATGTTCCCAGGTGGATTCAGCGCCGGAGATGAGCCGGATGGTTCTGCAAAATTCTTCGCAACAGCATTCCAGAATGCGAAGTTAAAAGAAGCAGTGGAAAAATTATTGCATGAGCGTGACGGACTTGCACTTGGTATCTGTAACGGATTCCAGGCATTGATCAAACTTGGTCTGGTACCATACGGAACAATCTGTGGACAGACAGAGAATTCTCCGACATTGACATACAATACGATCGGACGCCATATTTCCAAGATGGTATACACCAAAGTCGTAACAAATAAATCACCATGGCTGCAGCAGGCAGAACTTGGCGGAGTTTACACAAATCCGGCATCTCATGGAGAAGGCCGCTTTGTAGCTTCCGAAGAGGTATTAAAACAGCTTTTCGCAAACGGTCAGGTGGCAACACAGTACTGTGATCTTGATGGCACAGTGACAATGGATGAGGAATGGAATCCAAATGGTTCTTACTGTGCGATCGAAGGAATCACAAGTCCGGATGGACGTGTGCTTGGTAAGATGGCTCACTCAGAACGAAGAGGAAAATCGGTTGCAGTCAATATTTACGGAGAACAAGATCTGAAGATCTTCGAATCTGGTGTTGCATACTTCAAATAAATAACGAAGAGGAAAGTCAAAGTGAAAAATTGCTTGACTTTTACAGAGCATAACATTATAATGTCAAAGTAAACAAGGCAATGAGGCCGCGCAGGAGTTTTTCTGTGCGGCTGATTTTATATCTGAGGAGGTAATGAAGATGTCATATGTAGATGAAGTCATTGAGTTAGTAGTGAGAAAGAACCCGGCGGAGCCGGAATTTCATCAGGCGGTAAAGGAAGTGCTGGAATCTCTCAGAATTGTAGTAGAAGCAAATGAAGAGAAGTTCCGAAGAGAAGCCCTTCTCGAGAGATTGGTAGAGCCGGAAAGACAGTTTAAATTCCGGGTGCCGTGGGTAGATGACAAAGGACAGGTACAGGTGAACACTGGGTACCGCGTGCAGTTCAACAGCGCGATCGGACCGTATAAGGGAGGACTTCGTCTGCATCCATCTGTCAACCTTGGGATCATCAAATTTTTAGGATTCGAGCAGGTATTTAAAAACTCTCTGACCGGACTTCCGATTGGCGGAGGAAAAGGTGGATCTGATTTTGACCCAAAAGGGAAATCAGATCGGGAAGTGATGGCATTCTGCCAGAGTTTTATGACAGAATTATGTAAATATATTGGAGCCGATACCGATGTACCTGCCGGAGATATCGGAACAGGAGCAAGAGAGATCGGGTATCTGTTTGGACAATACAAGAGAATCCGTGGTGTATATGAAGGTGTGCTGACTGGAAAAGGATTAAGTTACGGGGGATCTCTTGCAAGAAAAGAGGCAACCGGATATGGTCTGTTATATTTGACAGAGGAAATGTTAAAACTCAACGGAATCGAACTTGCAGGGAAAACTGTAGCAGTGTCAGGCGCGGGAAATGTGGCGATCTATGCGACAGAAAAAGCACAGGAACTTGGGGCAAAAGTTGTGACGGTCAGCGATTCTACCGGATGGGTGTATGATCCGGACGGAATTGACGTAGCAGCATTAAAAGAGATCAAAGAAGTGAAGCGGGAGCGTCTGACGGAATATCCAAAATATCGCCCAAATGCGAAGTATCAGGAAGGAACCGGAGTATGGTCAGTGAAGGTTGATATCGCTCTTCCATGTGCAACACAGAATGAACTGCATCTGGAAGATGCAAAGATGCTTGTAGCAAATGGCTGTATCGCGGTGGCGGAAGGAGCAAACATGCCGACGACAATGGAAGCTACCGAATATCTTCAGAAGAATGGTGTGCTTTTTGCACCGGGAAAAGCAGCCAATGCAGGTGGAGTTGCCACATCTGCGCTTGAGATGTCCCAGAATAGCGAGCGGTTAAGCTGGACCTTTGAAGAGGTGGACAGCAAGCTGAAAGGAATCATGATCAACATTTGCCACAATATGACAGACGCAGCGAAAAAATACGGTGTGGAAGGAAATTATGTGGCAGGTGCCAATATTGCAGGCTTTGAGAAAGTAGTAGATGCAATGAATGCACAGGGAATCGTGTAGAAATCCGGCAGTTTAGTAAAATGTAAAAAAGTTCTAGGTGCAAGAATGTAAAAATTGTGCTAATATAAGAGTATTGATAAAAGAAATCTGACAAAATAGTGTTTGGGAGGGAAGCACAATGGAATTAAAGTTGAAAGATTTACGTTCATCTAAGAATCCAAAGGCGCGTATCAAAATCCTGCAAGGACATTTTGCGACGGGAAATTCACACATCAATACCTATATTGATATGTCTACAGTGAAGACACGGCACAACAATGCCCGCGAAGCGGCGAAAGAACTTGCAAAGGAATATTTGACGACAACTATGGTCGATACGATCGTCTGTCTGGATGAGACGGAAGTAATTGGAACATTTCTGGCAGAGATTTTGTCGGACAGTACCACGATGTCCATGAGCAGCAAAAACAATATTTCTGTAATCACGCCGGAATTTCATCAGGCAGGACAGATCGTGTTCCGGGATAACAAGCAGCGGATGATCAAAAATCAGCAGGTATTGATACTGGCTGCCTCAGTGACATCAGGTAAGACCGTTTCCAAAGCGATTGAGTCCGTGCTGTACTATGGAGGCAGTGTCTGTGGAATCTGCTCTATTTTCAGCGCTGTGACAAGAATTGCGGGAATGAAGATCAATACAATTTTTACGAGCAGCGATGTTCCGGATTACCGGGCATATGCTCCTCATGATTGTCCGATGTGCAAAGAGGGAAGACCGGTGGAAGCGATTGTAAACAGCTACGGGTACTCTAAGGTAGATTGATGATCTGCTGAGGAATATTGGGAAGAAAAAAGAGACACTGGAACTAATTATTCCAATGTCTCTTTTAAATATACAGACCATTCTAAGATCAGTCGTTCCAGGGAATATGCCGCATTGGCAGGACTGGTAGAAGGGAGCCGGATCGCTTTTTGTCTGGTGAGAGGCAGACAGTATTTTTCATAAAGCTTAAAGGCAGTACCGCCGTTTGTGTAGATCTGCCGGATCGGAGCATCCCGCAGAATTCTGGAGATGTCATTTGGGATCACATTACGGATACTGCTGTCACTGGAACCTTCAATCTCACAGGAGGCAATGACATCCCATATTGCAATACGGTTCCTGAAAAGAAATGCTTTCTTGTCTGCAATCGTAACCGGAACATCCTCATGAGAAAGCGCTGCCAACAGCTTCCAGAAGCGATTCTGTGGATGATGATAGAAGAACTGTGCTTCCCGGGATTTGACAGAAGGGAAACTCCCTAAGATTAATATTTGTGAGTCACTGTTATAAATCGGTGAAATGTTATGGATTGCATGTTCCATAGAAGAAACACCCCTTTCGCATAAAAATTGTAAATTCAGATTTATTGTAGCATTTGGATGAAGAGGGGGCAATCAAAAAAATAGATACGGAAAAGAGAGGGAAAGATAGATGACAATGCGAGAATTTTGTGAAAAGATCGGAATGGATGAAGCATCCATACAGCAGGTAGAACAGTTTTCCATAGAGGATGCGGTGTATACCAGTTACAAAAGAGAGTTTCAAGAAGACAAAAAGAGGTTTTTTGCCCGCTTAAAAGAGGAAGAAAACTGGCATGTGTTTGCACTTGTCCTTTATATCCGCATGGCAGTGGAAGTATATGAAACCTTTCAGGAGAAAGGAATTGCTGACCAGGTTTATTTTGATACGTTTTCCGATTTCCGGATTTGGAATGAGGAATGCAAAAAAAAGTATGGTATTTGTGGACTGACGGAGTGTGAGTGGCTGAGCCTTCCGCTGGAATTAAAGATCTTCCGGCTTGGCAGACTTCAGTTTGAACCAATCCGTCTGGAGAAAGCGATTGAGACGGAGAAGTATACCTTACCGGAAGGAACAAAAGTTTTAAATGTACATATACCGGAAGATGGAAGGTTAGATATAGAGACATGCATGGACGCCTTCGAGCGGGCAGAAAATTTTTTCCAGGAAACATTCGAGGCATTTGTCTGTGAGTCCTGGTTGGTTTCCCCGAAATTAAAGGAGCTGTTAGGAGAAGATTCCAATATTATAAAATTTATGGGGCTATTTGAAAATTATGGGATTGTCTATCCGTTCCGTCAGGCGGAACAGCGGGTGTTTGGGGTAATTTGCGAACAAAAAGAGGAATATCCAGAACATACTTCTTTGCAGAGAGCATTAAAAAAATACGTTCTGAATGGAAAGGAACCGGGAATGGGACAAGGGGTGCGCCTTCGCGCAGAGAAGCGAAACTGATCACGGAGTCAGAACAATTCCGTGACCAGTTCTGCTATTGCTACACCAGCTCTGCGATACGGGAAACACCAACATAAATCTCGGAGATTTTATACCATGTCCGATAGTCTACGGTTCCTGTTGCCGGAAGACCGAAGACCGATTGGAATTTTTTTACAGATGCAGCGGTGGCTGGTCCATAGATGCCATCTACGGTGATCTTCGGAATGGCCGGATAAGCACCTGCAATGACATTTAATTCCTCCTGCATCTGTCGCACTTTATTGCCGGAAGAGCCGTTTTCTAACACATATCCCGGCCAGGAAGAAGGGATGCCGGAAATCTCCTGTGCGGTATTGATATACATATTGTCACCGTAATAATAACGGAGAATTTCGATTGGGGAATAGCCCTGGTCTCCAAGCGCTTTCGATCCCCATTGGGTCATCCTTATGGAAGCGACATGCAAACGACTTGAAAAGCCGGCAGCCACAGTATTTTACGAATCTGGGAGATGGTAGTAAATCGTAAGGACATCCTGCGGTTTGTCATAAACCATTTTCTGGATGATACTTCTGAGTACCTCGTTCTTCTGTGAATCTGAAAAGGTCTCAGAAAAAAGCACATCGCAGATGGTGTGAAGCTTCTGGCAGGCTTGCTCTTTTTTGGGAAAATTTGCCGGCGAAGAAGGCTGGTAATCGCTGAGACGTAGTTCCAGCTGTTTCTGCTCATTTCTAAGGAGCTCTTTGTTTTCTTTGTATTCTTCCAAAGTATCAATGCCGTTTTGATAGGCTGCCTTGATTCGCTTTTCTTTTTGTTCCAATTGCTTTAACTGTTCGGATAAGAGTTTTCGCTCATCAACCATTTCTTGTTTTCGTGTCGGTTCCCTTTTCATATAAGTGATTTCCTTTGTGTGGAAAACATCCTGCAATGCTTGAAGGACAACGGGCTCCAATAGAAGAGAACTGACACTGTTTTTGGCAGTACATTTGCCCTTGATGACACCATAACAAACAAAATAGGAATAGGCTTCTCCATTGGATTTCCGATACATCGTTTTGGCGATCATAGTGCGGCCGCATACCGGACATTTTAAGAGCCCGCCAAGCCAGTGGTGATAAGTAGAGGAAGGGCGGGCGCCTTTTGGAATGTGGGCAGAATGCAAGCGCTGCTGGGCGCGGTCAAACAACTCTTTGCTGATGATCGCTTCGTGCTGCCCGTTGGCAATGATCCAGTCTTTCTCCGCTTTGATTTCATTTGTCTCGCTTGTCGTCCGATTCCAACGGATCATGCCGCAGTAGGTTGGGTTTTGCAGGATATACTCGATCGATCTCCGCTCAAAAGGTTCCTTCCGGGAAGTTCTATACCCGAGTTGATTCAAAAATCTTGCAATTTCAAAGCATCCACAACATTCTTCCACATACTTCTGAAAGATGATCCGGATGATGGCAGCTTCCTCTGGGACGATCACTGGAGGTTTTCCACGCTCGGTAATCTTATATCCGAGTGGCGGTCGCGCCTGATATCCGCCGCGCAGTGCTTTTTCGGTCATTCCTCGCTTCACTTCATCCGAGAGACGGATGGAATAGTATTCATCCATCCACTCGATGATCCGTTCGATCAGAGAGCCGAAAGGACCGTCTACCAGTGGTTCAGAGACACTTAGGACATCAATCCCGCACTGTCTGCGAAGCAATGATTTATAGACGATGGATTCTTCCTGATTGCGGGCAAAACGACTATACTTCCAGACGATGATGACAGAAAAGGGACGAGGCTTTGTCTTGGCAAGACCAATCATCCGCTGGAAATCATGGCGCTTTTCTGCTTTTCTTCCGGAGACGCTTTCTATAAAGATGTATTCTTCCGGGATGGTGATATTATTTTTTTCGGCAAATTCTTTCCCGAGCCGGATTTGTGCATCGGGAGATAATTCATCCTGATTATGTGTGCTGACACGGACGTATAATGCGCCGATTTTCATGTGCGATCACTCCTTCTCTTGATTATATATGCAAAAAGAGAGAAAAATAACAGACAACCTCGCATGCGGGACAGGCTGCACTGCATATCTTTTGGAAAGAAACGCGGGGAGAGAAAAGAAAAGTGAAAGTAAGACAGATCCTTGTGATGGATGACAAAGAGATTGACTTGGAACAGTTAAGTAAAGAAGAGCAGAAACAGGTGGAAGCGCGATTGAATGCAGCAGCTTTGCGTCAGGCGGGATATGAGCCTTCGCCGAGGCGAAAAGATCCCTAGATTTTTGTGCAAAGGCTATGGTATAATCATGAAAGAGTTCTGTATCAATAATTAGCAGAAATAGATAAGGAGAACATGTGGATGATAAAAAGAAAATTAGCGGCAGAGGAAATACAGGAAATGAAAGACGGGTATATTCCTGCACCATACCAGCTGGAAGAGGGAGAACAGATCAATGATGTTTACCTGGAACCAGTATTTTTTGAAAACGAAAATGGACCGACAATCGGTGTGACGACATGTGGGGTGATTGTGAAGGAGGGATTGTTTTTTAAAGATATGGACAATTCTGGAGAACTGTCACCGTACAAGGATTGGAGACTGGATCATGAGACACGCGCCAAAGATATGGTTGCGCACTTGCGGTTAGATCAGCAGGCAGGTCTGGTGCTGAATACATTGTGGAATTCCCCGATGGTGATGACGCGCGAGGAGGCAAAAGACGAGAAGGGAGAGATCATCCCATCGAAGATTTTCAAGCGGTTTGATCCAGAAGAAAAAGAGGGACCTTCGTTTCTTCCGGGTGTCACGATGAATGTCAGTGATGCGGACGTACTGGAACGGAAACTGACGGGCGGAGTGTACAGGGGTGATATGCGTGCAGAAGCGGGCATGAGTGCACTTTACCACAATTTAGGGACACAGATGCTGGAGTATGAGGCATGTCAGGATGGCGTGGCGATTCCGTATTCTCTGCATACGAATCCAATCAATATCGGTTATCCGGATTTCCTCGGAATCGGTGCAGCCGTGATGGGAGATGGTAATTTTGATCTTGTATATGAGATGGCGGATACAGATCGCAAGATGATGAAGGCAGCAGGGCAAAACATTATGTATGGTCCTCAGGTAGATGTGGCGACAGATCCAAGATGGCCTCGCAATAGTGGGACATACGGGGAACGTACGGATATCACTTGTGGAATCATCAAAGAATTGGTTCGTGGATATCAGAACGGAGAAGAGGGCCTCAACGAAGGATCTGTCGTGATCACGGTGAAGCATTTCCCGGGAGATGGGCCGGCAGAGAATGGATTTGAGCCACATATGCCGATCGGTCAGTGGAGACTTTATCCGACGGAGGGATCGATGGAAAAATATCACCTGCCGCCATTTCAGGCTGCTTTTGATCTGAAAGCATCGGCAATCATGCCGGATTATTCCAGAATCTGTGCAGATAGCCGCAGCAAAGAGCAGTATTATCGCGGAAGACTGACTTCGCGTGAGACGGTTGGTTCTACTTACAGCAAAGAACTGATCACAGATCTTGCCCGCGAGACAATGGGATTTGAAGGGTATGTAAACTCAGATTCAGGAATTACGACGGTACAAACATACGGGGTGGAAGAACTTACAGTACCGCAGCGGTATGCGAAGGCGATTTCTGCGGGGACAGATGTAATCGGAGGAAATTCAGATTCTGAAAATATCGTAAAGGCAGTGGAAGAAGGCTATCTGGCAAAAGAAGAGTTAGATCGCGCTAATTATCACAGATTACTTAGTCTGTTCCGCGTAGGACGGGTGGACAATCCATATCTGGATCCGGATCATGCAGACAAGGTTCGGGAGGAGAATCTGCACGATGCGAAACAGGCGGCATATAAGGCGAATCAGAAGGCGGTCGTTCTGGCAAAAAATCATGCAAACGTACTTCCGATGGAACAAGGCAAAAAAGTTTACATTGCATGCTTCAAAGGAGTGGATCCGGGAGCAGCTCTTGCGCAGGCCATGGGCGCTGCCGTAGGAGGAAAGGGAGATGAAGAAGCATTTGCAGCGCGACTGAAGGAGTTGTTCACAGAGAGAGGATTCTGCGTGGTAGATGATCCAAAAGAAGCTGATTATGCATATCTGCACGTGTGGCCGATCAGTAACGGAATGGTCTTTCGCCAGTATGCAATGCCAGTGATCGAGATGGTAGATGAAGAATTGTTTGAGGAAAGAGAAGTCAACCAAAGCCAGAAGAAAACTGGAAAGATGGTCCCGATCACGACATTGAAAGGGGTATCAGAGATTCCGAAGCTTGCAGAAATGGTTCATCAAAATGGAGGAAAAGTGATTGCCACCTGCGTAGTATGTAATCCGTGGATCCTTGATAAGTTAGAACCATATGTTGACGGACTCACGTTCCAGTATACGGTCAGTCCGGTGGCGATGGAGAATGCGCTGGGAGCACAGATGGATGTTCTCTCCGGAGTGTACAATCCAACTGGAAAGATGAGCCTGACAATGGTATCTTCTCCAGAGGTGATCCGCATCGAAGAAAAGGAACTGGATGGCGTTATGCGAGAAGTATGTGTTTCTCCAAATGATGTTCCGGGATATGACAAAGATGCATATATCGATCCGGAGATTTTGGCGAACGTGAAGGGCGGAAGTTACGCATACTGCGATGAAGATGGTAATTACTATCGGTCAGGATTTGGTTTGAACTATTAGTCCCATCATAGAGAAAGTAAAAAGCGGCAGGGGATACACAGGTCAGGTGTATCCTTCTGTCGCTTTTTGGGAATGAGAAGTTTTATCAATTATTTTAAGGAGGGAACTATCATCCCCATATTATGCCGGATAAAATCCACTTGGGCTGTCGTTTAGATTGATCATAATATTCTTTTGCTGGCTGTAAGCATCGAGAATTGCCTTGTCATTCTCGCGTCCGATGCCGGATTGTTTGTAGCCTCCAAATGGAGCGCCTTCCGGAATCTGATTGTATGTGTTGATCCACATACGGCCAGTCTCAATACTTCTTGCGACGCGCAGGGCACGGTGAATATCCTTTGTCCAGACAGCTCCGCCAAGACCATAGTCAGAATCATTTGCAAGGGCAATGACTTCTTCTTCTGTCTGAAATTTAATCACGACGGCTACTGGTCCGAAGATTTCTTCCTGTGCAACACGCATATTATTGGTAACGTCTGTGATCAATGTCGGCTGGATGAAGTTTCCTTTCTCACATCCATGTTCGGTATAAGCGTGACCGCCGCATGCGATGGTTGCCCCTTCCTGTTTCGCAGATTCGATGCAGGATAAGATTTTCTCCGCCTGTCGCTTACTGATCTGAGATCCCATCTGTGTCTCAGGGTCCAGCGGATCGCCGATAGTTACTTTCTGGAATGCAGTCACAAGCTCTGAGACAAACCGGTCGTAAATCGATTCGTGTACGAAGACGCGGGATCCGGCACAGCATACCTGCCCCTGATTAAAGAGAATACCAAGCTGTACGCCATCGATGGCTGCATCCCAGTTACAGTCGTCAAAGATGATGTTAGCACTTTTTCCGCCCAGTTCCAGTGTAGCCGGGATGAGTCTTTCGGCAGCGGCAACAGCAATGTCCCTTCCAATCTCTGTGGATCCGGTGAAAGCAAGCTTGCTAAGTCCCGGATGCTCAAGAAGGTACTGACCTGATTTTGAACCAGAACCAGTGATAAGATTTAGTACACCTGCCGGGAGCAGATCCTGGATCAATTCTGTAAATACAAGCATACTTAACGATGTCTCAGAAGAAGGTTTAAATACGATACAGTCGCCGGCTGCGATTGCAGGAGCGAGCTTCCATGCTGCCATCAGGAATGGGAAATTCCACGGCACGATCTGTCCGACGACACCGATTGGCTCGCGGAGCACAAGGCTCATCATATTGCCGTCTAAAACAGAGGCGGTTCCTTCATCTGTGCGGATCAAACTTGCGTAGTAGCGGAAATGGCGGATGGAATAAGGAATATCGATCGTGGAAGTTTCGCGGATCGGTTTTCCGTTGTCCATTGTTTCTACCTGTGCCAGCCATTCTTTATTCTCTTCAATGCGGTCTGCGATTTTTTCTAAGATCAGTGCGCGCGCCTCTTTTGTCTGTGTCTTCCACTCTGGGAAAGCTTTCCACGCTGCCGCCACAGCAGCATCCACATCTTGTTGCCTGTGCACACTGTGCAAGAATTTCTCCGTTTGCCGGATTGGTACTTGTATAGACTGCTTTGTCTGAAGCGTCTCTCCATTGTCCTCCGATAAATAATCCATAGTGTTCTTTTAATGTATGTTTTTGATTGTTCATAAAAATTACCTCCAAAATTCAATTCAAAATCAATTGCTGTCACCAGCGCTTTACTTTTGTCTGCCCTTAGTCTACAATAGAAACTGATACCTTGAAATAACCAAAAAAATGTTTTTATAGGAGACCAGATTTTGCTTATTTATGATTTGGAACAGAGAGACGGAAAGTCGAAATATGAATATTTGTATCAATGTCTGAAGGAAGATATTTTGAACGGAAAACTTGCAGAGGGTGAAAAAATGCCGTCAAAAAGACAACTTGCAAAGGAAAATGGAATCAGTGTGCGGACCGTGATCAATGCGTATGAACAGCTGCAGATGGAAGGATACCTGCAGTCGAGGGAGCGGAGTGGATATTATGTGGTATCTGATTTTGATTCACCTTTAAGGTACCAGAAGATTACAATCCCCGATCCGACTCCGGAAAAAGAAGAAAAATGGGTGGCAGACTTTGCCTCAAATACAACAGTATACGAGAAATTTCCATTTTCGATGTGGACGAAAGTCATGCGACAGGTGCTTGGGGACTACAATCTGCATCTGATCATGCGTGGAGAATTTCTCGGAAGCCCGGAACTTCGGTATGAGATTGCAAAATATTTGTATCACAACCGAAGCATGGTAGTATCCCCGGACTGTATTGTGATCGGAACCGGGATTGAGTATTTGTATTCAAAATTGATCGGGCTGCTTCCGGAACATGCAGTGTATGCGGTGGAAAATCCCGGATACAGAAAAATCCGGCTGATCTATGAAGAACTCGGAGTAAAGTGGACTTGGACGGCTATGGCGGAAAACGGAATTCATATGGGAAGTCTGCGAAGCAGCCAGGCAACAGTTGTCCATACCTCGCCCGAACACCATTATCCGCTTGGGACGGTGATGTCTGCAAGACGCAGGCAGGAATTGCTGAAGTGGCTGGAGGAATCGGAAGAACATTATATTATAGAAGATGATTACGACTGCGAGTTCCGCTATAACGGGCATTCGATTCCGGCGCTTTTTGGTCTGGATACAAGCGGGCGTGTTATTTATATGAATACGTTCAGTAAGACATTAAGTCCCGGGATCCGGATCAGCTATATGGTGCTGCCGCCAAAGCTTCTGGAACGTTATGTGAACTCGGCAAACTTTTTTTCGAATACTTCGTCGAATCTGGAACAGCATACACTGGCAAGATTTTTGCGTGATGGGTATTTTGACCGCCATCTGAACCGGCTGCGTAAGTATTATCTAAGTCAGGGAGAAAAGTTGAAGCATGCAATTGAATGCACACCGACCATTCCGGTGGAAGAAATTGTCGGAATGGAGACGGGCACGCATCTGCTCGTAAAACTTCATACAGAGCTTCCCGATGCGGAAGTGAAGCGGCGGGCACAAGAAAGGGGAATTCATCTTTGCTGTCTGTCGGAGTTTTGTATCGAAGAGCAGAAGCGGTACGAACATATGCTGGTACTCAACTATTCTGGCATGGAAGAAGAACGGATGCAGGAGGTTGCAGAGCTTCTTGGAGGAGTGTTTGATTCTGAGATTGCAGAGAAGCGGGAATAAAAAGCAGAGGGGAAAGGATTGACGGTATTTCCTGTGAATTGTATAATAAAAGCGCCAAGGTTGCAAATAAGAAAAATAGGATATAGGTAAAAGAGATGAAGACGATCATTATTGGAATTGCAGGTGGGACCGGATCTGGAAAGTCCACCTTCACAAGAAAGTTAAAAAAAGAATTTAAAGACGATGTGGCAGTGCTCTACCATGATAACTATTACCGGGATCAAAGTGATATTCCGCTGGAAGAGCGCCGTAAGACGAATTATGACCATCCGGATGCGATGGAGACAGAGCTGCTTGTCAGACAGCTGCAGGAGTTAAAAGAAGGAAAGACGATACAGTGTCCGACCTATGACTACACACTTCACACAAGGTCAAGCGAAGTTGTGACTGTAGAGCCAAAGAAAGTAATTTTATTAGAAGGAATCCTTGTCCTGGCAGACGAACGGCTGAGAGATCTGATGGATATCAAGGTGTATGTAGAGGCCGATGCAGATGAGAGAATTCTCCGCAGGATTATTCGTGATGTCAAAGAGCGTGGGCGCGATATGGAAGGCGTTGTGGAGCAGTATCTTACAACTGTCAAACCGATGCATTATCTCTATGTAGAACCGACAAGGAGTACTGCAGATATCGTGATCAACAGCGGTATGAATCCGATCGCCTTTGAACTGGTGAAAAATACGATTCAGAAGATACTGGACGAAGAGGCGTAGATACAGATCTGTAAAAAGAATGTGGAAACAGATGCAAAGGAGTAAATGGGAAAGATTTATACAACGAGGTGGACAATGGGACGGGGAATATTTTATACGATGATCGGGTATGTTTCCGGGAGTGTGTTATATGCAAAAGTATTTGGGAAGCTATTCTGCCAGAAAGATGTGACGGAAGATACGATTGACGGGAATCCCGGAACGACAAATGCATTTCTAAATGGAGGAATATGGTGTGGCATCTGCACGTTGTTGTGCGATCTTTTAAAAGGAATTTTGCCGGTGTATGCTTACATGCATGGACTGCCGGGGGCAGATATCTGGATTACGTTTGTGCTGGCAGCACCGGTTGCCGGACATATTTTCCCGGTATTTCATCGTTTTCGTGGAGGAAAAGGGATTGCAGTTTCTTTCGGGGTGCTGCTCGGACTCTATCCATATATGAAACCAGTGCTGCTGCTGGCAAGCTGTTTTCTCTTATTCTCCTTTGTGATTGTGATCACGCCGAATTATCATAAGACATTTGCGACGTATCTTTTTGCGACGATTCTCGTATTGTTTTTTGGAAAAAATTCTTACGTCAGCCTGGGAATGATTCTGATCTCTGCGCTGGTACTTGGCAAGCTGATGCTTTGCCGGGAAGAAAGAGAGGAAATTAAGGTGAAACTATTATGAATGTACTGATTTTGTCTTGTGATACCGGTGGAGGACATAATTCTGCTGCCAGATCCATCCAGAAAGAACTGATCCGGAGAGGACATCAGGCGATCTTTTTAAATCCATTTGAACTGTCCGGAAAGCGCGTTGCAGGAGCGGTAGGTGGAGCTTATGTAAAATTGGTCCAGAAGCATCCGCGGGCATTTGGGATGCTGTATAAGCTCGGGGCATTTGTAAGCAGACTGCCCGGCAGATCTCCGGTTTATTATGCGAACAGCCTTGTGGCAAGGCATCTGGCAAAGTATCTGGAACAGAAGTCTTACGATGCCATTGTGATGCCGCATCTGTACCCTGCGGAGATGATCTCCTACTTAAAAAGAAAAGGGTGGAATTGTCCGAAGTCGGTCTATGTGGCGACGGACTACACCTGTATTCCTTTTACCGGGGAGACGGAGTGTGATTATTATGTGATCCCCCATGAGGAGTTAGAACTGGAATTTGTCCGAAAAGGGGTAAAGAAACAGAAGCTTCGCGCATTTGGCATTCCGGTAGATGAGACATTTTGTTCCAAGGAAACGAAGCAGCAGGCGCGAGAGAAGCTTGGGATGAGCGAGGACGGCATCTACTATCTCGTAGCAGGAGGAAGCATCGGTGCCGGGAAAATCCAACAGTTGCTGGATTTGATGCGAGAAGCGCTGGAAGAGGTGGAGCAGGCGGTGGTGATCTGTGGAAGGAACAAGAAGCTGGAGAAGAAGCTTCGCAAGCGCTATGCCGGTTATAAAAATATTTCTATTATAGGAAGTACTGACCAGATGGCAACCTATATGCGGGCATGTGACGTTCTCTATTCGAAGCCGGGAGGACTTTCCTCCACCGAAGCGGCTGTGATCGGAATACCGTTGATCCATCTGACACCGATTCCGGGGTGTGAGACAAGAAACCGCATATTTTTCCGGAAACATGGCATGTGTCTTGCTCCCCGTATGATCGAAGATCAGTTGCTTGCGGGGCGGAAATTGATGAAAAATACAAGACCGGCAGGAAGGATGATCGAAAATCAACAAAATACTGTACCGGCAGATGCTGCGGAGCGTATTTGTAATTTGCTGGAACAGATGTAAAAAGAATAAGAGAATCTCCCATAGAAGATCAAGCATGTACAGATCTTCTATGGGAGATTCTCTTTTGTTATGATTTTACGATCGTGGAAAATCGCTGCTGTAATGGAGTTTGTAATCTTCCGTAATAAATACGGCCTCCGTATCCGGAAGATCTTCGATGAATCTCATACCTTCTTCGAGACCAAGGGAAAAGCAGGCAGTGCTGAGTCCATCTCCATCTACGGATTTTTCGGACAGGATTGTGACGGACACGAGCGAGTTGTCATAAGGGTATCCCGTTTTTGGATTTAACAAGTGATGGTAGAACTTGCCGTCTTTTTCAAAAGAACGCTCGTAGATCCCGGAGGAGACAATGGATTTGTCCCGCACCTGGATTGTCGACACGGTCTCGCTTCGTTTTGCAAAAGGCTTCTGGATTCCGATTCCGAAAGCATCTCCATCCGGCTTTTCTCCGACACAGAGGACGTTTCCACCAAGGTTGATCACGGCGCTTGTTACCCCATGCTCTAACAGAAATTCTTTTATTTTGTCAGCGATGTAGCCTTTGGCGATCGCTCCCAGGTCAAGCTGCATTCCCTCCTGCAAAAACCGGACACGGTTTTCTTTTACAATGACCTTTCGATAATCTACCAGCGGAAGTGCAGCAGAGATCTCGGCATCCGACGGCACCACCTTTTCTTCAGAAGTAAAATCCCACAGAGCAGAGACCGGACCAATGGTGATGTCGAAGGCTCCGCCCGATTTCTCACAGTAGGAGAGAGCGGTAGTGAGCAGTTCTGTCATCTCCGGTGAGATACAGAAAAAACCGTCTTCCTGTGGAAGAAGACCATGATTGAGCTGGTAGAGCTCGCTTGTCGGGAGTGTGCGGCTGAACAGATTTTCGTATTTGTCGCAGAGATCGATCGCTTCTGCAAGCAGGTTCTCATCTGTAGAGTCATAGAGCGTTACAGTGACAACGGTATTCAGTTTAAAAGCAGTGTCAGAAATAGGAGCTTTTGCAGTTTCATCCGTTCCCGAAGATTGCTTTTTCTGCTGCTCAAAAGAGAAAAACAGGAGCAGCAGGAAGACAAGAAGCACAATTCCTGTCTGGAGTATTCGTTTGTGAAAGTTAGTCATTACTTCTATGAGCCTCCTTCCATGAGTAGAGGAGTGCATCCGAAGATTGGATCGCATAGTCAGCAATCTGTTCATAAGGAATCTTTAGCCCATCGTGGAACCATTTCCGGATGATTCCAATGATTCCGCAGACGCGGAACGTATAGAGATAATCAAAAGAGTCCGGATCAAATGCATCGCAGCTTTCTTGCATCAAAGTGCGACTGACATCGTATTGCAGTGCGAACAGACGCTCGAGAAATGCATCTTCCGAATGAAGGATCAGTACACGGCAGGAGTCCATGTTTTCATAGAGAAAACGAAAGATATCGCAGATCAGTGCACGGTTGTCCGCATAAGGTTTCTGCTGTTGGGTAAACAGTGCCATCTGTTCGAGAAAATCGTCCTGGACCTGCCGGTACAATGCAAAGATATCTTCAAAGTTCGAATAAAATGTAGTGCGGTTGACGTCGGCAGTTTCACAGAGCTTCTGTACGGTAATCTTGGAGAACGGCTGGTCGACCAGTAATTTGAGCAGAGCTTCCTTTAGTACTTTTTGGGAGTAAGCTCTCTTTCGATGTAATTTTTCCTGTTGCATAAAAACACCTTTCTATAAACATTCAAAAATGGTTTATTTGTAAATCATAACACAAAGAAAGGAAAACGACAAAGAAAAATAGAAGAAAAACAACAGATATATCGAAAGTGTCGGTTTCAAAACGGAATGTCCATGATTGTTGATTGAACGGAAAAATCGGATATGCTATGATAAAACAAATTGATAGGAAAAGGAGAAGATATCATGAGAACTGTAATGGAATTAAATAAAAACTGGTATTTTCAAAAAGAAAATGTCGGACTTCCGCAGGAACTTCCTTGTGACTGGGCAAAAGTAGATCTGCCTCACACATGGAACGCTGTGGATGGCCAGGACGGAAGAGGAGAATACTACCGCGGAGCATGCTGGTATGCAAAAAGCTTTGAGACACCAGAGTGTATGGATGGATACCGTGTCTATGTAGAAGTGCTGGCAGCAGCATTGTCCGGACGCGTGTATGTAAATGGACAGGAAGTGGCATATCACGAAGGCGGATTCTCTACTTTCCGTGCGGATGTGACAGAAGCATTGCACGCGCAGGGAGAAAATCTTCTTGTGATCGAAGTGGACAATGGAGAGAAGAGCCACATCTATCCGCAGGTTGCAGACTTCACATTCTATGGCGGATTGTACCGCGGTGTCAATCTGATCCTTGTGCCGGAAGTTCATTTTGATCTGGATTTTTATGGAGCTCCGGGACTGAAAGTAACTCCGGTTGTCAAAGGAAAAGATGCAGAGATCAAGTTGGAATCCTGGGTGAAAAATGCAGACGAAAATTATACTGTCAGATACCAGATCAAAGATGCAGACGGAAACGTTGTAGCAGAAAGCTGGAGACCGGCAGAGCAGCCATCAGTCGTTCAGTTCCTTCCGGATGCACATCTGTGGCAGGGTGTGGAAGATCCATATCTTTACACATGTACAGCAGAACTGGTACGCCGCAATGAAACGGTCGATGAGGTTATTGTACGTTTTGGTATCCGTGAATTTTATGTCGACAAAGAAAAAGGATTTTTCTTAAACGGAAAACCGATGAAACTGCGTGGAGTTTCCAGACATCAGGATAAGCTGTATCAGGGAAATGCACTGACAAAAGAAGATCACCGTCTTGATGCGGATCTGATCCGGGAAGTTGGAGCAAATACGATCCGTCTTGCACACTATCAGCACAGTCAGGATTTCTATGATGTATGCGATGAGTATGGATTTATCGTATGGGCAGAGATCCCGTACATCAGCAGCCAGAGCGATGATCCGGCGGCACATGAAAACTGCCGTCAGCAGATGAAAGATCTGATCTATCAGAACTACAATCACGCATGTATCTGCTTCTGGGGAATCTCAAATGAGATTACGATCCACGGTGAGAAACCAGGGCTTGTGGACAACCACAGAGATCTCAATGCCCTTGTCAAAGAGCTGGATCCGACCAGACTGACAACGATGGCACATGTGACATTGCTCTCCCAGGACAGCGATCTTCACAGTGTGACAGATGTAGAAAGCTATAATCACTATTTCGGATGGTACGGCGGAAAATATGAGCAGAACTCTGTATGGTTTGACGATTATCATAAGAAATATCCAGATCGCTGCATCGGACTTTCTGAGTATGGTGCAGAAGGAATCATTACTTATCAGCCGGATGAGCCGAAGTGCAGAGATTACTCTGAGGCATATCAGGCAGAGTACCATGAATTCATGGTGAAAATGTTGATGGAGCGCGACTATATCTGGAGCAGCCATGTATGGAACATGTTCGACTTCGGTTGTGCAGCCAGAGATGAAGGTGGAGTGGCAGGAAGAAATAACAAAGGTCTTGTTACGATCGACAGAAAGATCAAAAAGGAAGCATTCTACTTATACAAAGCATACTGGAGCAGCGAACCATTTGTATACGTTTGCGGTCGCAGATACGCACAGAGAGCCGGGGAGACTACAACGGTAAAAGTATACTCGAACCAGCCGGCAGTACAGCTTTATGTAGATGGAGAATTATTTGCAGAGCAGAGCGGAGAGAAGATTTTTGTATTTGAAGGAGTTCCGCTTCACGAAGGATTTACACAGATCACTGCAAGATACAACGACTGCACAGATTCTCTCGCACTTGAAAAAGTAGAAGAAAAACCGGAGATCTACACACTTCCGAAGAATGAAGATGAGGAAGGAATGGAAGGAGCAGCCAACTGGTTTGATCAGGCGGCAGCAGAAGCAGCAAACGCAGGCGAGATGGTATTCCCGGAAGGATATTTCTCTATCCGCGACAAGATCACAGATATCATTGAAAACGATGAGGCGGCTGCAATTCTCAGCGGAGCTTTATCTGCAATGTCTGGCATGAAATTAAACAAAGGAATGTTAAAGATGCTCGGCGGAAAGACATTAGAAGAAATGATCCAGATGGTAGGCCAGATGGGACAGGAAATTCCGGAGCAGGGCGTAAAAGTCTTAAATCTTCAGTTAAATAAAATCAAAAAATAGACCAGAATTCGTGAAATGCATTTGCGAAATCAGAAAGAGATGCCGGTGGACAAAAACAAGACCGGCATCTCTTTTTTGATTGGGGGATAAATCACCGTTTATGCGAATGGAAATATTTACCATAAAAGCAGGAAAATACTTTTAAATTATAATCATTTAAAACAAACTTTTTCATGCCAAAACAAAACCGGGTAGGTGTACTTGAATCTCGTGAAATAATGTGCTATATATAATGTTATATATTATAATAGGAAATTACAAATGAGAAAAGAGTGGGAACATGAAAAAAACAGAAAAACATGCATTGACAGTCCGGATAGCTCTGCTTGTGATGTTAGATATTTTATTTATGCAGGTGGCATCTTTTGCCAGTCTGTGGATTCGGCATGAGTTTGACTTTCAGGCTGTAGAAGAGACGTTTATCCATACCGTGTGGAGATATATGCCTCTGAATATTTTGGTGACACTGGCTGTATTCTCTATGTTTCATCTATACACCAGCCTTTGGAAATATGCGAGCATCACGGAATTATCCTGTATCGTTGCTGCTGTGGCAATTTCCAGTCTGCTGCACGTTCTGGGAATGGCAGTGATGGGACTTAAGATGTTTAAAAGTTACCTGTTGCTATACTTTTTGCTTTTTTTATTCATGGTCGTGGGATTGCGGTTCTCTTACCGGTTTTTCCGGTTTGTAAGAAATAAGTGTAACCGTGGAATGGCGGAGAAGCGGGAGAATGTTATGATCATCGGAGCCGGTGATGCGGGGGCTGCGATCATCAAGGAGAATCGCCTGAGCAAAGCAGCTACGAGAAAGGTCTGTTGTCTGATTGACAAAGATCCGAAGAAATGGGGAAGATATATTCTCGGATGTCCGGTTGTCGGTGGAGCGGACAAGATTATGGAATCTGTAGAAAAGTATAAGATCCAGAAGATCGTCATCGCAATTCCTTCGGCGACAAGCCAGCAGATCAAGGAATTGGTGGAAATCTGTAAAGAGACAAAATGTGAGCTGAAGATTCTCCCTGGAATTTACCAGTTGATTGACGGAGAAGTCAGCATCTCACAATTGAGAGAAGTTGAGATTGAAGATCTGCTCGGAAGAGAACCAGTCAAGGTGGATCTAGAGGAAATCTTAGGATATATCCAGGGGAAAACGGTACTTGTCACCGGAGGAGGCGGATCGATCGGAAGTGAGATCTGTCGTCAGCTTGCGGGACACGGCGTGGGGAAATTGATCATTTTTGATGTCTATGAGAACAATGCCTATGCGATCCAGCAGGAATTAAAGAGAAAATATCCAAATCTGGATCTGGAAGTTCTGATCGGATCTGTCAGAAATACAAGCCGGATGAACGATGTGTTTGCCACGTATCACCCGGAAATCGTATTTCACGCAGCGGCACACAAGCATGTCCCATTGATGGAGGACAGTCCGAACGAGGCGATTAAGAATAACGTGATCGGTACTTATAAGACTGCGAAGATGGCAAGCGATTACGGAGTGAAAAAGTTTATTTTAATTTCTACAGACAAAGCGGTCAATCCGACCAATATTATGGGGGCGAGCAAGAGACTCTGTGAGATGGTCATTCAGACAATCGGAAAGAAGAGTCAGACAGAGTTTGCGGCAGTCCGTTTTGGCAATGTCCTTGGAAGCAACGGAAGTGTGATTCCGCTTTTCAAAGAACAGATTAAAAATGGAGGTCCGGTCACTGTCACGCACAAAGACATCATCCGGTATTTCATGACGATTCCGGAGGCAGTAAGCCTTGTACTTCAGGCGGGAGCTTATGCCAAAAACGGGGAGATCTTCGTACTCAATATGGGAGAGCCGGTCAAGATCGTTGATCTTGCCAGAAATCTGATCAAGCTGTCGGGATATGAACCGGATGTAGATATTAAAATTGAGTTTACCGGTCTGCGTCCCGGAGAGAAGCTTTACGAAGAGCTTTTGATGGATGAAGAAGGAATGCAGACGACAGAGAACAAGAGAATCTTCATCGGAAGACAGATTGACGTGGATGAGGAGACCTTTGAGAAAAATATCGAGGCATTGGATGAAGCATCCCGGAGAGAAGATAAGAACATTCGTGAACTTGTACATAAGATTGTTCCAGAATACCGATATCAGGCATCCCAAAAATAGAGCACTTCGTGTGTAGGGCAACATGTAGTAAAAAAGTGGGGTAAAAGGATATTTACAAACAGAAACAGATGCGATATACTGTTTTCGTATATAGAAATTATAAAGCAATTCATATTTCGAATGAAATACCCGTGTAAATATGAGATGTGTGTGATGTTTGGAGGGAAAGAATATGAGGAACCAAAAGAAATTTGCTGCAGTATTGGCCGCAGGTGTACTTAGTGCCTCTATGTGCATGCCGGCATTGGCAGCCTCAGGAGTCAGCGCAGAAGAGCAGAAGATTCTGAATAAGATGGAAAGCTCTGCAGCTGGATTTGGAGTGACAGATGTTTCTCTGTATGCAAGTTATTACAGTCAGGCAGAGAGCTGGCTCGCTTCCGGAGAAGTGGATCTGACAGCGAGTCAGGTAGATGCGGTGTTAAAGGCAATCGATCAGGCAGCTGGTCTTTTACAGCAGGCAATTGATGCGAATGGCGCTGCAAGTGCAAAAGATTTGTTAAATATTATCGGAAAAGATGGTATTATGCAGATCGCACAGCAGATTGTAGATGCGATTGCACCGGGACTGAAAGAAGTCGGAATCATTATCACGGCGGACATGCTCGCAGGAGATAACGGTGTGATCAATGTAAAGCTTGCAAAAGACGGTACAACTATCGGATCTTCTGACAAGGTAATCAAGAAGACTGGTATGAACGCCGGAGCGACATATGCGGTAGCAGCCGGATTTGTCATGGCTTTGGTAGGATGTGCTGTTGTGGCAAAGAAGAACAACTATAGAGAGACTGCAGAGGAATGCTAGATTGATGAAACAGCGTAAAAGCAGAATAGTGGCATATGTGATCGTGCCACTATTCTTTACCATGATAGGTTACGGAGTTGTATATGTTGCGGCATCCCCGTTTATAAATATAGTAACGACTGCAGGCAGCATGTTTATGACTGAGAGCCTTCCTGAATTTTCTGAGGAATTGGGCTCTATTTTTTCGGAACCAGATAAAGATGCAGAGGCGGAAGAGATTCCGCTTGCGGATGTAACCTGGCCGAAGTTTGGGGAGCATTATGCAAATGTGACTTGTGAGCAGATTGGTCTGGATGTACCGCTCTACTACGGTGACAGCATGGAGATCATGCGTGTGGGAGCCGGACAGTATCAGGGCAGCTTTATTCCGGGGTATGGCAAGACGATTTTACTCAGCGGGCACAATACAACCTACTTTTCTCCGCTGCAAAAGATTGCAGTGGGAGACGAAGTGACAATTAAGACAAGTTATGGGATCTACCGCTACCAAGTGCGGGAGACGAAGATTTTAAACGAATCTGATCCGCAGGCAGTAGACCTGCTTCAGAAGAAAGAAGAGCTGGTCATGTATACCTGTTATCCGTTTGACATGCTGTCAAGTACGGATCAGCGTTTCTTTGTCTATGCAGACAAAGTGAGTGGACCAGTATTAAAATAGGAGGAAGGAAGATGGAATATCAGAAAACAAAGAAGCAGTCTTCCTCCAACAGAAAAGGAAGAACGATCGTAAGCATGATCCTATCTTTTTTGATCGCGGTGGCACTGACAATGGCAGCACTTCTTGGAAGCCTTCGGTTAGGGTTCCTGAATGAGAAGATGATCGTTCGCAGCTTGAATGTGAAGGATTATTATGGAGTAGTCTGTGATGATTTTTACGAGCGAGTGGAAGATTTATCCATTCCTCTTGGGATTCCGAAAAGTGCACTGGAAGGAATTGTAGATACGAACAGTATGTACAACGATATCCGGGCGAGTCTGGAGGCATCTTTGACCGGACAGACTTATCAGCCGGATACCGGGAAGCTTCGAACAAAGTTAAAAGAGAATGTAGAAAACTATGCAAAGTCCCGGGAAATTGAGCTGGGGGAAGCACAGCAGACAGTACTGAATACTTATTTGGAACAGGCAGCGGATCAATATGTAAGGGTAACGAAGATTCCTTTTATTGAATATTATGGAAGAATTCACGGTTTTGCAGAGAAAGTAATTACAGTTGGCATTCTCGGTTGCATAGTCTTTGCGGTGCTGGCAGGATTTGTATTATTCCGGATGTATATTTGGAAACATCACGCGATGCGCTATCTTGTGTACAGTACACTTACATCGGGGCTGATGATCGGTCTTGTTCCAGCGTATTTGCTGCTTGCACAGGACTATCGGCGGCTTGTGATTGAACCGGAATATTTGTACCAGTTTATGGTGACTTATGTGACGAACGGTCTGTTGATCTTTGAGGGATTTGCGATAGGATTCTTTGGAATTGCCGCATTATTACTACTGCGGATCGCAAGTTTGCGAAGACGGCTGATCAAAAACAGCAGAGGATAGAAAAGGTGAGGTGAACATAGATGAAAGGGCTGATTGATATTCATGCACATATCCTTCCAGGCGTAGATGACGGAGCTTCGGATTTTCAGGAAAGTGTGCGGATGTTAAAAAGTGCATATCGGCAGGGGGTACGGTGCGTGATCGCAACTCCCCACTATCATCGGCATCACTTTCACCGCAACCCGGAACGGACCATGGAAGCTTTGCAGAAGATCCGCGGATGGCTGCGAGAACATCTGCCGGATATGATCGTACTTTTGGGGACAGAGATTTATTATACAATCGATTTTGCGGAGGAGATTGCCGCGGGGAATATTTTCCCGATGGCAAAGAGCAGATATCTGCTTGTAGAATTCTCGCCGCTGGAAGATTATGCGTATATCCGCAATGCAGTGCACGTTCTGGTCAACAGAGGATACTGCCCGATCATCGCACATGCCGAGCGGTATCGTGTTTTTCATCAAAATGTCAGCAGAGTTTCCGAAGTGATCCAACTGGGAGCCTATATCCAACTCAATGGAGACAGCATCGTAGGGAAAAATGGTCTGCGGATGAAGCTTTTTGCTCAGAAGCTGATGAAAAAGGAACTGGTGCACTTTGTGGCATCGGACATGCACCATATGGAATCGCGCAGACCGAATCTGAAGGAATGTGCCGAATATATGGAAAAAACATATGGATTTGCGCGTACAAAAGAACTGCTGTATGACAATCCACGGAAATTGATCGAAAATAAGCTCATAGAGGAACTGTGACAGAGAAAAGAGAACATATAGGAGAAAATGAATGAGACAACGAGAAGAACAGATAGAAGAAAACGGGATCGATCTGCTGGAGATGCTGGCAGTTCTGTTAGATAAAGCGTGGGTCATTATTCTGGTCGGTGTACTGACAGCCGGAGCTGCATTCGGTTATACGAAATTTATGGTCACACCAATCTACCAGGCGACCACACAGGCATATGTATTGACAAAGGCAGAGGATGCGGCGGTGACATCGGGAGACATCAGCCTCAGCAATCAGTTGCTCGGAGACTGCGCTTCGCTCTTAAAGAGTCGCCCAGTTACAGATAAGGTGATCGAGGAACTTGGACTGAAGATGTCCAGTACTGCGCTTGCCAATGCAATCACGGTGACAAATCAGGAGAATACACTGATTCTAAATATTTCTGTCAGCAATCCGGATCCATATCTTGCGAAAGAACTTGCGGATAAGGTAAGAGATGTGGGAGCAGAACATGTAACAGAAGTTATGAACTTAAAAGCGTTGAATACGGTACAGGAAGCACTGATTCCATCCAGCCCGGCAAGCCCAAACATTATGAAAAATACTGTAATCGGTGGAGCGGCAGGAGCCGTGCTGACAGTCGGAATCATTTTACTGATCTTCCTGATGAATGATAAGATCCGTAGTCAGGATGATGTGGAGAAATATCTTGGGATTGGAGTGCTTGGAGCGATTCCGTCCACGGAGGACAAGACAAAGACGAAGAAAAAGAAATAGAAATAGAACACAAGGGAGAAAGCGATGCAGAAGATTAATTTGGTCATACCAGACAACATGGACTACAGAAGAAGCGAAGCATATCGCACCTTGAGAACAAATGTATTGTTCTGCGGGGAAGAGATCAATGCCATTGCAGTGACAAGCTGCACCCCTGGAGAAGGGAAATCAGAAGTATCATTCCGGCTGGCAGAAAGCCTTGCCGAGACAGACAGAAAAATTCTTTATATCGATGCGGATCTTCGCCGCTCGGTATTCTCAAAACGATATCAGGTCACGCAGGAAGTAAAAGGGCTTTCTCATTATCTGTCCGGACAGGAAGAACTGGGGGCAGTCGTATGTGCTACGAATATTTCTAATCTGCATGTCATCCTTCCGGGGCCGGTACCGCCAAATCCATCCGAATTACTCGGGAACGAACATTTCAGACAGCTAATGGAAAAGACACACGCACTTTATGACTATATTATTATTGATACACCGCCGCTTGGAAGTGTGATTGATGCAGCAGTCATCGCGAAAGAGTGTGACGGGGCAATGCTCGTCATTGAAAATGATGCGATCAGTTATAAAATGGCACAGAAAGTAGAGCGACAGCTGGAACGATCTGGATGTCGGATTCTCGGGGCAGTGTTAAATAAAGTAGATGTCAGAGCAAAAGGGTATTATGGAAAGTATTACTATAGTAAATATTATGGCGGGGATTATAGTAGTGCTTATTATGGTGCCCAGGAAGTAGAAGAGAGAAAAGAGAGTACAGAAGAATAAGAGAAAAAGAGGGATTAAGATGAACAAAAACCGTATATTTTTATCTTCTCCTACTATGCATGGGGAGGAACAAAGTTATATCAGAGAAGCATTTGAAACAAATTGGATTGCACCCCTAGGGGCTAACGTGGACGGCTTTGAGAAAGAAATTAGTGTCTACACTGGAAGTCCGTATGCAGCGGCATTAAGTTCAGGAACAGCAGCGATCCATCTTGCATTAAAGTTGGCAGGAGTAAAGACAGGAGATACGGTATTTGTATCATCGTTAACATTTTCGGCGACATGTAATCCGATTGTATATGAAGGAGGGATTCCAGTATTTATTGATTCTGAAAGAGATACGTGGAATATGTCGCCGGAGGCATTACGAGCAGCTTTTGAAAAATATCCAGATACAAAAGTAGTGGTTGTTGTTCATTTGTATGGAACGCCAGCAAAGCTGGATGAAATCATGGCGATTTGTAAAGAGCATCAAGCTGTTTTGATAGAAGATGCGGCTGAAAGCCTAGGAGCTACTTATCGTGGGAAACAGACAGGAACATTCGGAAAGTTAGGCATCTATTCTTTTAATGGGAATAAAATTATCACAACCTCAGGTGGTGGTATGCTTGTAGGAAAAGATGAAGAGTGTATCCAAAAAGCTAGATTTTATGCGACACAGGCACGTGAGCCTGAGAGACATTATGAGCATAAAGAGATTGGGTTCAATTACCGTATGTCAAACATTGTAGCAGGTATTGGACGAGGACAGCTCAGACATTTGGATGAGCACATTGCATTAAAGAGAGAAATTTATAACACTTATAAAGAAGCGTTTAACGATATAGAAGAAATTACAATGAATCCGATTCCGGAAGATTGTGAGGCAAATAACTGGCTATCTTGCATGTTGATTGATCCGAAGTGTAAAGTAAAGCCGGTAGATGTAATGATTGCATTAGAAAAAGAGAATATTGAAAGTCGGCCAATTTGGAAGCCGATGCACTTGCAGCCGGTTTTTGCAGATAATGATTTTATTACATTAGAAGAAAATGGAAGTGTTGCAGAGGAGATTTTTAATATCAAAAATACAAAAGATGATATGAACAAAATTATACAAATTGTAAAAGATTTATTTATAGAATAAAAGGATACAAGGAAAGGGAATGGGATGTATCGAAAATATTTTAAGAGATGCATGGATTTTATACTGTCGTTGGCTGCGATTCTTGTGTTGTCGCCAGTTTACTTGATTGTTGCGATTTTTGTGAGAGTGAAATTAGGAAGTCCGATCCTATTTTGTCAGAAAAGACCAGGGAAGGATGAAAAGATATTTAATATGTATAAATTTCGCACGATGACAGATGAGCGTGATGAGAACGGAGAATTGCTTCCGGATGAAGTGAGACTTACAAAATTTGGAAAATTCTTGCGTTCCACAAGTTTGGATGAGCTGCCGGAACTTTTTAATATCTTAAAAGGTGACATGAGTATTATCGGACCACGCCCGCTTCTTGTAGAATATCTTCCGAGATATAATGAAGAACAGAGACGTCGCCATGAAGTGCGTCCGGGGCTCAGCGGGCTTGCTCAAGCAAATGGAAGAAATGCAATCAGTTGGGAGCAGAAATTCAAATACGATGTAGAGTATGTGGATCATGTGACATTTTTGGGTGATTGGAAGATTATCTTTCAGACGATTTGGAATGTGTTGAAACGAGATGGGATTAGTTCGGATACTGCTGTGACGATGGAGAAATTCATGGGAACAGAAGAAAGTGTGGAGTCAAAACATGTCTAGAAAGTTAGTGATTATAGGTGCCAGCGGACATGGAAAAGTGATCGCAGACATTGCTTTGAGAAATGGATATGAGATTGTTGGTTTTTTAGATGATAATGATACGATTAAAGAAATAGGTGGATTTCCACTTCTTGGGTCGGTGTTGGATGTTGCGAAATTCGCATCAGAATGTGAGTTTTTTATCGCAATCGGAAATAACCGTATCCGTGAAATGATTGCGGATAAGTATGCGGTGAACTGGGCGACATTGATTCATCCGACAGCAGTGATTGGAAGAGATGTAGAAATTAAGGCGGGAACGGTTGTGATGGCGAATGCAGTTATCAACCCGTCAGCCCGTATTGGAATGCATTGTATCATAAATACGGGCGCTATAATTGAACATGATAATTTCTTAGATGATTATGTGCATGTGTCGCCGAATGCAACACTTGCAGGAACAGTTCATGTGGGAAAACGTGTGCATGTGGGAGTCAGCGCTTGTGTGAAGAATAATGTGACAATTACTGACGATGTAACAATCGGTGCAGGAGCAGCTGTGGTAAAAGATATTACAGAAGCCGGAGTGTATGTGGGAGTGCCGGCAAGGAGAATGAGATAGATGAAAAGAATCTTGATTTTAGCAAATTTTGATGTTGGATTATATAAATTTCGAAAAGAATTGATTCAAGAACTTTTGAATCAAGGGAATGAAGTATATATTTCTTTGCCGGATGGCGAACTTGTGAGAAACCTGGAAAAGATGGGATGCAATTTCGTCGATACTTCTGTGGATCGTAGAGGAATTAATCCAAAGACGGATGTGAAACTTATGTTTTTTTATCGGAAATTAATTAAGAAATTACATCCGGATATGGTTATTACTTATACCATCAAGCCAAATATTTACGGTGGCTTGATGTGCCGTGTGCTTTGCGTTCCGTATGCGACTAATATTACTGGTCTTGGGACAGCATTTCAGAATGAGAATATAATAAAGAAATTAGTAACATTTTTATATAAGATTGCTTTGAAAAAAGCAAAAGTAGTATTTTTTGAAAATATAGGGAATAAGCAAACCTTTCTAGATTTGCACATATTAAAAGAAAAACAGATTTGTGTGCTGAATGGAGCGGGTGTTAATCTTGCGGACTATTCATTTAGTGAGTATCCTTCTGATGGGGGAATTCGATTTCTGTTTATCGGACGTGTGATGAAAGAAAAAGGGGTGGATGAGTTATTTGAGGCAGCAGAGAGGATCAAACAGCAACGTTCTGATGTCTTTTTTGATGTTGTGGGTCCTTTGGAAGATGACTATAAATCACGATTGGAAGAGCTTGTTCAAAAGGGTGTGATTGTGTATCACGGTTACCAGAAAGATGTAAAGCCATTTATTGAAAAATGTCACTGCTTTGTATTGCCGTCTTATCACGAAGGAATGGCAAATACGCTTTTGGAAGCGGGAGCGATGGGGAGACCGTTAATCACATCTAATATACATGGATGTCTAGAAGTAGTGGAAGAAGGAAGAAATGGTTATCTGGCGGAGGCGAAAAATGCTGAGTCACTTTTTGGGCAGCTGGAGAAATTTTTTGGGCTTTCATATGAGGAGAGAAAAAGGATGGGACAGGCATCCAGAGAAGTAGTGCAGGAGAGATTTGATAAGAAGATGGTTGTAGGGAAAACGATAAGGGAGATAGAGAGATAATAGTAAGGAGAAGCTGATGAAATGCAAAAAAAAAGTATCCATCATAATGGGAATATATAATTGTGCAGATACGTTGGAAGAAGCGATTGAATCTATTTTGAAGCAGACATATGAAGATTGGGAATTAATTATGTGTGATGATGGTTCTCAGGACGATACATATGAAATAGCAATGCAATTTTCTAAACAATATGAGAATATTTGTACTTTTCAAAATGAAAAAAATATGGGACTAAATTATACATTGAATAAATGTTTGAAAAAAGCTAATGGGGAATATATTGCTAGAATGGATGGAGATGATATTTCACTTCCAACTAGGTTAGAAAAAGAAGTTGCTTTTTTGGATTCGCATAAGGAATATGCGATTGTAAGTACAAATATGATTTATTTTGATGGGCAAGGTGAATGGGGAGAAAGTAATATGCTTGCTTTTCCGGAGAAAGTAGACTTGATTAAAGGGACTCCATTTTGTCACGCACCCTGTATGGTGAGAAAAGAAGCGTATGAAAAAGTGAAGGGGTATTCTGTTGAAAAGAAATTATTAAGAGTGGAAGATTATCATTTATGGTTTAAAATGTATTCGGCAGGATATAAAGGGCATAATCTTCAAGAAGCATTGTATAAAATGCGAGATGATAGGAATGCAATTCAGCGAAGAAAATTTAAGTATAGAATTAATGAAGCTTATGTAAAGAGATTGATTATGAAAAATTTTGGTTTGCCTATAAAAAATATAGTTTATGTTGTAAGACCAATTATTGTAGGAGTAATGCCTACGTTCTTATATGAATATTTACATAAGAAAAAAATGAAGTAGTAAGAAGGGAGATATATTTTGATACCTCGAATTATACATTATTGTTGGTTTGGCAAGGGTGAAAAACCAGCTATTGTAAAAAAATGTATTGCCAGTTGGAAAGAAAAATTGCCAGAATATCAAATTATCGAGTGGAATGAAGATAATGTTGCGATAAGCAAAAATAAATATATGCGAGAAGCATACGCTGAAAAAAAGTATGCGTTTGTAAGTGATGCAGTAAGAGTTCAAGCTCTTTATGAGATGGGAGGATTTTATTTAGATACAGATGTAGAAGTGTTTAAAAGCTTTGATGAATTACTAGATGAAAAATGTATTTTAGGGTTTGAAGAAGGAAATTATGTGGCCACTAGTTTTATGGCAGCGGAATCGCGGCACGAACTGATTAAAGAGTTTTATGACCTATATGAGAATTTGAGTTTTTATAAAAAAAATGGTGAAATTAATACTTATACAAATGTAAAAAAATTAACGAATCTGTTAGAAAAACGAGGTTTACTTAAGAATGGACAATATCAGAGAATAACAGGTAATATTTCAATTTATCCTAAAGAGTTTTTTTCACCATATGATTATGTGAATTGTATTTATGAATATACAGAAAATAGTTTTTGCGTACATCATTTTTATGTGAGTTGGATGCCAGTACATACACGAATAAAAAAGAAGATAAAAAGTTGTGTGGTGAAGGTTATTGGAAAGAGTAATATGGTTAAATTGAGAAAGCGATGGAGTAAAACTAAATGATAAAAAAGATGTTAAGAGGAATTCTTTATAGAATAAGAGGAGAGTATACTACTGAGAAATTGATAAAGATGGGAATGCAAGTGGGAAATAATTTTAAAAGACTTCACGGGGTTATTTTGGATCCATCTCATTGTTGGTTAATTAAAATTGGTGATAACGTAACAATGGCGCCAAGAGTACATATTTTAGCACATGATGCAAGTACATGTTTATATTTGGGATATGCAAAAATTGGGAAAGTTAATATTGGAAACAATGTGTTTATTGGTGCGGAAACAGTAGTGCTCCCAAATGTATCTATAGGAGATAATGTGGTAATAGGCGCTAATAGTACAGTAACTAGTGATTTGAAAGCGGGAGGAGTTTATGCAGGCAATCCGGCAAAATATTTATGTTCTACAGAGGAATATATTGAAAAGAATAAAAGATTAATGTTTAGTCGCCCTTGTTATGGGGAAGAATATACAACAAGAAGTAATGTTTCAGATAAGATGAAATTACAAATGATGCAAGAACTTCAAGAAGGGATGGGATTTGTAAAATGATAGTCACAGTTTTTACACCCACTTATAACAGAAAAGAAAAGTTAAAGCGACTATATGCTAATTTGCTAGAGCAAACATGTTTTGAATTTGAATGGCTAATAGTAGATGATGGTTCAACAGATGAAACAGAAGCGGTCATAAAACAGTTGATAGAATCTGAAAACAATTTTTCAATACGGTATCTAAAAAAGAATAACGGTGGCAAACATACGGCCTATAATATCGGAGCTAGAGAAGCACGTGGAGACTTATTTATGTGTGTTGATTCCGATGACTTTTTAGAAAAGGATGCAATTGAAAAGGTACTAGATTTAAAAAAGGATATCCAAGATAGTAAAATTAATGGGATTGTTGCACTTAAAAAAGATATAGGGGGGAATATTTTAAGCAATAAATTACCACAAAAAATAAAAAAGTGCAGAATGATTGATTTGGAACGGCAATATAATTGCAGAGGGGAGTTTACCTTTGTATTTAAAACAGCTATTGTAAAAAAATATTTATTTCCTATAATTGATAATGAAAAGTTTATGGGAGAGAGAGTTGTCTATGATCAAATAGATCAACAAGGCAAAATGTATTTGCTTAATCAAGTTCTTACAGTGTGCGAATATTGTGAAGATGGATATACGCAAAATTTTATGAGTGTAGTATTAAACAATCCGACCGGTTATCAGATTTATTATAGCCAGAGAATAGATTTGGCGATTAGTTTTCGAGAAAGATTTGGATATATTGTTCGCTATCATGCTTTTAAAAGAATAGCAAACAATGATGAATATATTTACAAGGGAGCAAATAAATTTTTGGTAGCTAGCTTATCCCCAGTTGGTTATTTGGCTTATAGATTATATATGAGAAAGAAAAGGAAATTATGATAAAGAAGTATAGCTTTGTATTATTTTCTGTATTGATATGGATGTTTGCTTTGTTGAATGGAACAGGGTTTGGACAAGCATACAATACAAATGGCATATTAAAATTGTTATTAATAGGAATTTCATTATATATGTTTGTTTGGCAGGTGAGAAGTTATCCTAAAATAGAATTAAAAATGTTTGTATACATAATGATATTTGTGGGAGTGTTTATAGGAATATCTTTGTTAAAAAGATTTGATTTTTCATCTATGGAATATATATATGTATTTTTGATTGTTTATATAATTTCACAATTAAAAATAAAAAGATCATATATGAATATGGTCTCATATATATATGCTGCTTTAGGATTTTCAATATTATATATATATGTGTACGGAACAGCATTAAGTAATTGGAATGAAAATTCAATTGCTATGATTGGTTTTTTTAGTTATGCAGTCTTTGCAATTTCATTTTTTGATGCCGGGCTTAAAATGAAATTGAAATTTAAGATAGTACTTTTTATGGCAATATCATTAGCATACATAAATTTTACGGAGCAAACAGATTCGAGATCAAGTACGATGATGATTATATTATGTATGTTGATTATTTTGTGCAAATTCAAGATTTTCTCAGATAAAAATATTTCGAAAAGATTAGGATGGATATTAAATATTCCGCTTATCTTGGCGCTACTCATTGTTATGGTATCTCAACTGCCTATGTATGATGCTTTGAATTTATGGAGTTTGCGAAATTTTGAAAAGCCAGTCTTTAATGGGCGTGAGGATATTTGGCTTGACGGAATAAAAGGGTTAAAAACATCAATCTTAATTGGTTCTGGACAGTTACAAACAGGGTATTGGCATAACTGTGCGATTTCATGCTTGACGACATATGGGATTGTAGGATATACGGTGTGGGTGAAGTTTTTACATAAAATATTAGCGAGTGCAAAGGGATTTTTAAAAGATTCTTATGTATTTGGAAGTGCAATTGCTTTTTGTTTGATTTTGATTCAGCAGTCTTTTGAATTGGGGCTGTTTGCACCGAACCCGAATATGATTCCGTATTTGATTTTAGGAATACTTATGGGAAGAATACATTATTTAAAAAGTGGGGAGAGAGTTAATGAGTAATATATTAGTAAGTATTATTGTTCCAGTCTATAATACAGGAAAATATTTATATAAATGTTTAGATTCGATACTAAATCAAACTTTGCAAGAAATTGAGCTTATTTTGGTAGATGATGGTTCAGATGATAATAGTGGGGCAATTTGTGATTTCTATAGTGAAAGAGATAAAAGAGTACGTGTAATACATAAGAAAAATGAAGGGGTTAGTATTGCTAGAAACGTCGGAATGCAAGCTGCAAAAGGAGAATACATAGGCTTTGTTGACAGTGATGATTGGATAGAGAAAGAAATGTATCAGGAGATGTATTATTATGCTAAAAATAAAGAGGCAGATATCGTAATGTGTGATGCTTGTACGATATATGATAATAATAAAAAAGAAGCAGATACCATTTCTTCCCTGAATGAAAGCGTTTTGTTGAATAAAAAGGAAATTACTCCTTTTTGTTTAAGAGAAATTGCAGGATCGGCATGTCGATGTATTTATAAAAAACAAGTGCTAGAAGCTCATGCGGTACAGTTTCCAGTTGGATTACCGTTATCCGAGGATCGTATTTTTAATTTAAATGCTATGGGAAATAGTGAAAGTTTTTATTATCTGAAGAAAGCATATTATAATCGGTATGTGAGAATAGGGAGTGCGGTAAGTAAGTATTATACTGATTTGCTGGAAATTACAAATCAGTATAGAAGAGAAGTCTTAAATGTAATTGAGAGACTTTGGGAAAACGATAAATCTTATAGACAAGTCTATAATCAACAGTTTTTGGTTACATATATGTCAAATGTATATAATTTGTATAATGTAGGTTCCACACTCAAACTAGGTGAAAAGCGGACAAAATTAAAGGAATTGGTTAGTAATCAGAATTTAATCGAGACATTAGAGGAATGTGATGTTCTAGATTGGAAAAGTAAGTTGCTAAAAGGTAAACAGGTATTAGCATTATTAATTTTGGGAAAGTTATATCAATTGAAACAGAAAAAAAGGGAGCGAGAAAGAAATGTGTAAGGTTAGCGTGGTTATGCCAGTATATAACGGTGAAAAATATTTAAAAGAGGCGATTGATAGTATTTTAAACCAAACTTATACAGATTTTGAATTTATTATTATTAACGATGGTTCTGAAGATAAAACAAAAGATATTATTTTTTCTTATAGTGATCACAGAATTGTTTATTTAGAAAATGAAGTGAATCAAGGAATTGTTGTAACTCTTAATAGAGGAATAGACGCTTCAAAAGGAAAGTATATAGCAAGATTCGATGCAGATGACATTGCAGTTTCAACCCGTTTAGAAAAACAAGTATCATATATGGACTCTCATGAAGAAGTTTGCATTCTTGGAACTGGAATGAAAATATTTGGAGAGAATGTTATGGCACAAACACGTGTTTTTTCAAACAACCCCAATAAATTAAAAGCAGAGCTTTTATTTAGCTCTTGCGTTGCGCATCCAACAGTAATGATAAGAAAAAAAATATTAGATGAAAATAGATTCAGATATGATGTTGATTTTGCAGGGGCGGAAGACTATCATTTGTGGTGGAGAATAGCTGGTGTTGGGAAAATTGCGATGATTATAGAGCCACTTCATTATTATAGAATCCATGAGAACCAAATCACGCAAAAATATACAGAAAAAGATAAAAAAATTTTAGAAAAGTTTATAGATATAAGAATGAGCGATTTAAAAATAGAGTTAACAGAAGGAGAAAGAAAAGTGTTTTTAACCTACTGTTGTGGGGAGTATAAAAATTTTTTTGAAGAAGATATAAAGTGTTTTATAGATATATTATCTCGAATTATTAGAGACAACAAAGAAAACCAATATTTTGAACAAACTTCTCTAAAAGAAGTTTGCGGATTAGCGGTGACTTATTTAATAACTAATTCTGCAGTTAATAAAGAGAAGTGGAAAAAGTGCTATAAGTATGCTGTCAATAAGCAAATATATTCTTATATTATGCGAATGAAACTTTTTTATCATAAAGAATTCAGATGATTTATGTGGAAAGAGGATATAAAATGTGTAAAGTAAGTTGTATTGTACCGATATATAATGTGGAAAATTATGTTGATAAATGCATTGAAAGTCTCATAAATCAGGAATATCCGCTTTTAGAAATCATATTAGTTGATGATGGGTCAAGCGATTATAGTGGGAAGATATGTGAGCAATATGCAGAAAAAGATTCTAGAATTATAGTAATTCACAAGAAAAATGGAGGTCTATCTTCTGCTAGGAATGCTGGACTTGATATTGCTCAGGGTGAATATATACTTTTTGTAGATGGAGATGATTGTTTAGCATCGAATACTGTTGAGTATTTAGTTGATTTGCAGATGAAATCAGAACATAGTTTGGATTTGATTCAGTTCCGCTACAAAGAGATAATGAAGGATGAAGAAATTATTGTAGATGATATAGAAGATGAAGACACTCAACTTTGTGTAGATAAAAAATTGATGTTTGAAAACCTTTATAAGATAGGGGGAATGGCGGCGTCTGCATGTACAAAAATGTATCATAAACGATTATTTGAAAATTTACGTTTTAAAGAAGGCATTATTCATGAAGATGAATATATGGTAACGGATATATTGGAGAGAGCTAAGAATTGTTTATATGTTAATCGAGAGTTATATTATTATATTATGCGTCCTGGAAGCATTGTGAAATCCAGTTTTACGCCAAAGAAAATGGAAGTATTTATAGCTATTCAATACCGAAAAGACTATTTGAAAAAAGTTGGCTATCAAAGCCTTTTAGATAAAGAAAATACAAGATATTTTATAACTTTAATGAATTTGTATTGTGATGCCCGTAAAAATAGCTATTATAAAGAATGTAAAATGATGGAAAATAAGTTGAAACAGTTGTTGGATGAAACGAGTATCAATACAATAGGGAAAATGAAATTTTTTGAAAAGATATGTAGAGTAAACAAGAGGTTTATATATATTTACTATTTTTTGAGAAAATTGACTAGGAGAATATAGATATATAGGGGTAAAAAGATGTTAGTACGAAAATTTAAAAATGCAGTTATAAAATTTAATAACAACGTGGAATGTTATAAAAATAGAAGGAAATTGAAAAATACAGAGTTTACGATTATATCTAATAATTGTTGGGGAGGATTTATTTATCAAAAATACGGATTAAAATATCAGAGTCCAACAATTGGATTATTTTTTATGGGAAAAGATTATATAAAGTTTTGTGGTAACTTACAATACTATATTAATCAACCTTTAAAATTTATTCCATTTGAGTCATCAAAAAACTATGAATTAATAAAGAAATCAGAAATAACATATCCGGTAGCGAAGCTTGATGACATTGAGATATATTTTATGCATTATGATTCCGAAGAAGAAGCATTGGAGAAGTGGGAAAGAAGAGTAAAAAGAATAAATTTTAATAGGATATTATTTAAGCTATCTCAAAGAAAGCGAGAATTTGAAAAAAAAGATATTGTAGAATTTATGAAGTTACCATTAAAAAATAAGGTTTGTTTTACATATGATGACATTCCAGAGACGATTTTAATTCCTGAATTAGAAAACTGTATAGGAGATGAAGTAGAAATTATTAGCAAATATTTTGATGAATTAGATATTTTAAATCAGTTATAGAGAATACATAGGATTTAAGAAAGAGGACTTAGAAATGAGAATAAAAAATTCAATTAATAATATAATAACTGGAATGCTAGGACAACTTATAATTACTATAACAGGATTTATAACGAGAACAGTTTTTATCAATGAATTAGGTGCAACATATTTAGGAGTGAGCGGATTATTCACTAATATTTTAACAGTTTTATCTTTTGCAGAATTAGGGATTGGACAAGCTATAATCTTTAGTTTATATAAACCAATTGCAAATAATGATGAAAACAAAATATCCTCATTAATGAAACTGTATTCAAAAGTATATCGATACCTATTTGGAATAGTGTTGATACTAGGACTGTTGCTGTTACCATTTTTGCCATTTATTATTAATGATATTGAATCTATTCCTAATATAAGAGTTATTTATGTAATGTATGTTGCGAATTCTGCATTTTCATATTTGTTTTCTTATAGAGGAACTTTTTTAACAGCGTGTCAAAAAAATTATATGGTAAATGTTATAAGCTTCTCAAGTAATATGCTGATGACTATAACTCAAATTATCTCTTTGGTTGTATTCAAAAATTATTTTGTGTATTTGGGAATTCAAATTACTTTTGGAGTTCTTCAAAATGCAGTTACATATTTTTATGCTGGTAAAATATTCCCATTTTTGAAAAAGAAAGACGTAGAACCTCTTGAGGAGAAAGAAAAGAAAAAAATCAAAGAAAATGTAAGTGCGTTGATATTATATAAAATAGGGACATTGTCACTTAATTCTACTGATAATATTATTATTTCTACTTTTGTAGGAGTAAAAATGGTAGGAGTATATTCAAACTATCTTCTTTTACAAACTTCAATTACAGGAATTTTATCCACTATTTTTAACAATTTGACAGCCAGCATAGGTAATATGAATGCGAAAGAAAGCAATGACAAAAAATATTTTATGTTTCGTGTGATTAATTTAGCGACATTTTGGTTTTATGCGGTGTGTTCTATTTGTTTATTTGTGTGCATGACACCATTTATAAAAATATGGATTGGAACAGAATATGTGCTACCGATGTCTGTAACATTGATTATTGCAATTAATACCTATATTGCCGGGATGTTATTCGCACCATTTAATTATAGACAGACTATGGGGATTTTTACTGAGGGAAAAATGAGACCAATTATTTCGGCAATAATCAACATAGTAGTGTCTATTGTATTTGCCAAAGTATGGGGATTGGCAGGGGTACTTTGGGGAACTGCGATTGCACGTTTAACAACGAATGTTTGGTTTGATCCATATCTTGTCTTTAAACGAGGAATGGATAGATCTCCGATCAGTTATTATATTGATTATATTGTTAAAGCTCTGATATTCTTTGTTATAGGAGGAATTTGCTTAGGTATTTCCAGTTTTATACCAGATGAAAATATTTTGCAATTACTTTTTAAGGCAATCGTGACTTTTGGAATTTCCAATATAGCAATTTTAGGAATTTATTTTAGAACAAATGAATTTAAATATTTATTTAATGTCGCAAAAAATTTTAAGAATATTATAAAAAATAAGTCATGAATAGAATGAGGGAAAGGTGGCATATATGATAATAGAAAGGTTGAAAAAAGCAAGACATAATTTTTACCTTCAGAGATTTAGGAAACAAGAAATTGAAGAAAACAAGGTTTTGATGTGGGCAGATGGATTTAAGCATTATGGATGCAATCCTAAATATATTGCATTATATTTGCTGGAACACTATCCAAAAGAGTTTGATATTGTGTGGGTTTTTGAATCAAATATAGAGATTCCGAAAGATTTACCTAAACAAATAAAGGTAGTTAAATATTTTTCTATTGAATATCTCAGAGAGATTTCGACAGCGAAATTTATTATTTGTAATGCTAGAATGAATGATTATTATTATTTTAAAAAACGTCCAGAACAAGTTTATATACAGACATGGCATAGTTCCATTCGTTTGAAAAAAATTGAAGGAGATGCTACTGAAGGATTGGGAGAAAATTATGTTAGAATAGCTCAAAAAGATTCTAAGAAAATAGACTTGCTAATTTCAGGCTGTGATTTTAGTACAAATACATTTCGAAGGGCTTTTTGGTATGATGGTGAGATTTTGAAGTCAGGGACACCGAGGTGTGATATTTTAATAAATAACTCTCGAGAAATAAGAAAAAAAGTATTTGATTATTATAATATACCTTATGAGAAAAAATTAGTTCTTTATGCTCCTACTTTTCGAAAAAGCAAAAAAGCAGATGTATATGGAATGGAGTTTACAAAATTGGCAGAGCGTATGAAAGGATTCGAAAAACGAGAATGGGTATTTGGTTGCCGATTGCATCCCAATATAATAGATGGCTTTGTAGATGAAAATTGTATTTCTATGAGTAAATATTCAGATATGCAGGAATTAATAGTCGCAGCAGATATTTTGATTACAGATTATTCTTCGTGCATGTTTGATATGATGCTAGCAAATAAAAAATGTGTTCTTTATACTCCTGATTTAGCAGAATATTTAGAAAAAGAAAGAGGTCTTTATTTCGATATTCAAAAACTTCCTTTTCCTATTGCAGAAAATATGGAAAGTTTGTGCGATAAAATATTAAATTTTGATATGGACGAGTATCAAAAAAAATTACAACAATTTAAAGATAAAATAGGAAGTTACGAAAAAGGAACAGCAGCTAAACAAGTTGCGGATTATATGCTTAAAAAGAAGAAAGAAGGAAGAAAAATATGGTAGTAGGCTATACAACTGGCGTTTATGATATGTTTCATATAGGACATTTAAATTTAATAAAAAGGGCAAAAGAGCAGTGTGACTATTTGATTGTAGGGGTAAGCACGGATGAATTAGTTTTGAAAGAAAAAGCAAAAACACCAGTTATTCCTTATGCGGAAAGATGTGAGATAGTTGCCGCTTTGAAATATGTAGATCAAGTAGTTAAGCAGGAAGATAAAAATAAAATGGCAGCATGGGAGAAATATCATTTTGATAAGATGTTCGTAGGATCAGATTGGCAGGGAACACCACAGTGGATTAAATTTGAGGAAGAATTTAATCCGATTGGAGTTGAGATTGTATATCTTCCTCACACAGATGGAATATCAAGTACAAAACTTACAGGAGTAATTAAAGAAATTTTAGATGAACAGCCAGGAAAATAGAGAAAAAGCTATAAAAGTTTTGGTTAGATATATTAAGGGGTATTAGATGAATGTAGGTCTTACAAAAAAATTGGATTTTTAATAAAAAACATTTGATCGTATGAGGGGAGGAAAGTGGAGACTATAAATATAGATGTTTTTTCAGAGCGGTTAGGTATTTATGATTTTTTAATGCGATAGTTTCAGGAAGTATTATGGGAATGCTTTGCTGTAAAAACTGTTAATATTATTGTATGAAGTTATTAGAGAATGTTTGAAGATTGAAAAGTGTACAAAAAATTTATTTATATCCCTTCTTTTATGTTAAAATAAAAAAGGTGCTGATTGATTATTCCTGTGCGGTAATACGACAAATCTGGCAGACGGAGAAATGTTTGTCCGGTAATGTGAGAACCGCTTATGCGAATTTACTTGCGTAAAGTTTTACACAAGCCATAGATTTCTCTCATAGAGATGCCGTGTTCAACACCAATGTTTGTGATATTGATACGGTGGCTATCATGCGCTATATGTCAATGATTGTATAAGTCAATGTACTGTCATTATCTCCAAATTAACCATATCATTCTTAGAATTCGTAGTGTAAACAAAAAATTGTAGATGATTTCTTGTGTCTCCGATGAAGGAACTTAAAATATCCTTCGGTTTGATTTCAGTAGGCTTTAGAAGAAGCATTCATCCAGGATGAGTGCCAAAGAGTTAGCATATTTAGCATGACTTTTCGGTAGTTTCCTTCCCTTTAAATACTTCTATGCCGAAATTACAAGTGGCATAAGTTTTATCAAAGCCTATTGCACTGGCAATATTTGCTGTTTACATAATATTTGACATCTGAGTTTGTGGTTAATATGATGAGTATACAAAATATATCGTGTGTAGTACCAGCACTGTTGAATTAGGGCTTGGGAACCGTACAAAATAATATAATTTTCTTGACATATCTTGTATTAGAATGTAAACTGAAACAGTAATAGTAGATTTCAGAAGAGAGGTTGTGTAGTATGAAGATGAAGTATAGTGAACCAAAAATAGAAATTAGAAAATATGAAATTAGTGATATTATTTCGGCATCTGGAGATCAGGCAGGGGCAGAAACAAACGGACAAGCACAGATAGATAGTATAGATGATTTTGCTGGTGTAACAGGGGAGCCAGTAGCTTCTGAAGAATAAAAAAGAGATAAATCAGACGGGCAAGAGAAGTTTCTTGCCTGTTTTTTGTAATGAGGATTAGCATGGAACGAGTAAGGATAGCCGATCAGATTATTAATCTAGAAGTTTCTGATCAGGATTTTTTAAAGAAGCGTTTGCAAGAATATGCAATTGTTGATACGAATCAGAAAAGCGATATGAATCTTACTACATGTATTTTAGAGGAGATTCCGTCGCCAGAAGGAACTGTGATCAAAAAAGTGCGGGATGCGGAAGTGCTTTGTTTGCAAGACGGTACTTTTTGCCGTGTATTATATGATCAGGAACGAAGCAGGATACTTCATGCCATCTATTTTGATAAACGGTATACATCTGTGAGAGCTGAGATTCGAGGAGACCGTAAAATGGAAGAATTACAGGCAACAGACTTTGAATATATTTTTTCCGGTAGTGCGTTTAGTGATCGCTTAGCAGTGCTCGGAGATGCTGTGCTACATGGATCTGCCATTGCTTTTCAAGGGCAAGGCGTGATATTTTCTGCAATCAGTGGAGTTGGAAAGTCTACTCATACGGGACTTTGGAAAGAACGGTTTAAAGAAAAAGTGGAAATTGTGAATGATGATAAACCGGCGATTCGCTTTCGGGATGAAGTGCCTTGGATTTATGGAACACCATGGAGTGGGAAAACAGACTTAAATCGGAATATATCAGTACCGCTTGCAGCAGTTGTATTTTTAAAGAGAGATATAAAAAACTGGATAGAACCGATGAATATTTCAGAGAGAATGTATAATATTACAAATCAATTGATGATTCCATTCTATGATGAGGAAGCAGGAAGGAAATTAGCAGCGTTTGCGGCGAGACTGGCACAGAGTGTTCCAATGTATTATTTGCATTGTAATATTAGTCAGGAAGCAGTGGAGATTGTAAGAAAAGAAATATTTTGCGATAATTAGTAGAAAAATAGAAGTGGAAATGGAGAAAATAGGATGAAGATTAAAGATACTTTTCAGCTTGTAACAGTAGCAGGGGAACATATGGTCATTCCGATTGGAGAGCAAAGTGTGGATTTTCAGGCAATGATCACACTAAATGAGACAGGCGCCTTTTTATGGGAAAAATTGCAGGAAGAAATGTCAGAAGAACAATTGGTTTATGCGTTGACAGACGTATATGAAGTTGGAAAAGAAATAGCAGAAGAGGACGTTAGAAAGTTTCTTTCTATTTTAAGAAGGAAAAATATTTTGGAATCATGATGGAAGAAAGAACAGTAATACTTTCTTTGGAAGAACTTTCTCCGATATTGAATAGCCTGTTAGAACAAGGACAGACCGTCACTTTGCAGGTGACAGGGACAAGTATGATGCCGTTGTGGATGCATAGAAGGGATCAGGTTGTTTTAGAACATTGCCAGGAAGGAAGTTTAAAGAACGGAGACATTGTTTTATATCGGCGAGAAAATGGTCAGTATGTCTTACATCGGATTATAAAACTTTATGATCGACAGATGAGTTTATGTGGAGATGCACAATCAAAGCTTGAGAAAAATGTTTCAACAAATGCAGTGATTGCAAGAGTTGTGAAAATCTGCAGGAAGGGGAAATGGTTTTCCTGTGATCATAGGGGATATTTATTGTATGTGTATCTGTGGGGAATAATGCGACCTGTTCGAGGGAAGGTGCTTGGAATTGCAGGCAGAATCAGAAGTCTTAAAAAAAGCAGGAAATGAGGATGAATATGAATACGGTGCAGACAGCTGTCATACAGTTATTGCAAATTTACATGGGAATGGATGATTGCGTAGACACATTCCCAAAGCAGGTGGATTGGGCGGAAGTATATGAATTGGCAGTCAAACATAATATAGGCGGAATCTTATATACAGCGATCAGAAAACTTCCGGAACAGGAGTGCGTACCGAAAGACATTCAGAAAGATTTGCAAGTGCACTTTTATGCATCGGTTAGCCGAAGCAAGGAGCAGGATATGCGGATGGTTCAAGTAATGGAATGCCTAAACCAAAAGAAAATTTTTCATGTTTTAATGAAAGGGTGGGTTTTAAAACGATATTATCCCATTCCGGAATTGAGGACGATGGGGGATGTTGATTTTCTGATTCGGGAAGAGGATAGACAGCGTACACATGAAGCACTTTTACAGCTTGGATTTCTCTGCACATCTGACAAGAGTTTTGTGTGGTGTTATGAAAAAGGAAATACTATTTTAGAAGTACATAGTCGAATTGTTTCTCAAAAAGTAGGAAGAGGGGTAGATACGGAGCAGTACTATTTAGATGCTATTTCTCATACAGAAAAGGTTCGGGGAGAATACACACTGTGTTTTATTAAAGAGTATCATCTTGTATATTTATTTGTACATGCAGCGAAGCATTTTCAATATGCAGGATATGGATTGCGTGGACAGTTGGATTTTGCATTGTTTATAGAGAAATATGGAAATGAATTGGACTGGGATTACATTTGGCAGGAACTAGAGAAGTTGGGACTATCTGCGTTTGCAAGAGCAACTTTGACTTTGTGCAAAGAGTGGTTTGGTACGAAAATAGACTTTCTTCTAGTGCAAATGGAGACAGAGAACTATGAAAAGATGAAAGAGATTATTTTTGCGGGAGGGGTGTATGGCTATTGTGGCAGAAACATGGAGGCATCCCAAGTGCGTGATCAGTTGGAGGGAGCAGAGAAATCAGATTTAAAAACACTGAAATGGAAAGCGATGATAAAGATGATTTTTCCAGATCGACAGTATATGAGAATGTACTTAAAGAATGTCGAGAAACACCCGTCACTTTTGCCGGCAGCGTGGGTAATCCGCTGGTACCAGGCTATATTTAAAAGAGGAAGCAGAAATACACAGAGAATGAAGCAGTTTCTGTCAGTGGATGAAGGGGTTCGAGAAGAATACACACTTTTGAAAGAACTTGATCTACTTCAATAGTGAATGCACAGAAGATGAGGGGAAGGAAACATATGGGTAGATTTTTTCGGGATATAAAGAAATATTATAAATATGCCATTTACTCTGGCAGAGCGGGATTGAAGGCAGAGGTGGCAAATTCTCGCTTAAGTTGGCTCTGGTGGATTTTAGATCCTCTGTTATTTATGATCATATATTGGTTCCTGTCGCAGATTGTTTTTGGGCAAAGAACAAGATATTATATGGTCTTTGTATTTATCGGATTAAATATGTGGGATTTTTTTCAGAAGAGTATCGTGACCAATGTAAGAGTTGTGACGAATAACAGTTCGATTGTAACGAAAGTCTATCTGCCGAAATTTATTCTCGTTTTGATTGAGATGTTTAAATACGGATTTCGAATGGCGATTGCATTTGGATTGGTAGGTGTGATGATGATACTGTATCGTGTCAGAATCACTTGGAAGATTTTATTTGTGCTCCCCATTTTCTTTACACTATTTCTGCTTGTATTTGGAATCTCCTGTATAGTAGCACATTTTGGTGTATTTATCGAGGACTTGCAAAATGTGGCGGCAGTAGGGATGCGGCTTTTGTTTTATATATCAGGAGTATTTTATGAAATTGAGCCAAAGTTGAAAGGAATCAGCCGGATTCCGGGAACGCTTGCGGACATTATGATACAGTGGAATCCGATTTCTTTTTTGATTACGCAATGTCGTGAAGCACTGATTTATGCAGGAAATATAAATCTGACGATGCTGTGTTTTTGGATGGCTGTCGGATTTTTATTATCTGCAATCGGTGTTTTTTTAATCTATAAATATGAGAAAGATTATGTGAAGGTGATTTGATGGACGATAGAAAAAATGCAATTGAGGTGGAGGACGTTCATCTTTCTTATCAGTGCCTCCAGGCTTTTCCTCTGCGGAAGAGTATTTTTAGTTTGAAAAAGAGTAAGGTAGAAAAATATGAGGCGCTCCGCGGTATTTCTTTTGGAGTTAAAAAAGGAGAGATTGTGGGGGTGATTGGAAGAAATGGGAGTGGAAAATCTACTTTGCTAAAAGCAATTGCAGGAATTTTTGCACCAGATCAGGGAACAATCACACTTGCAACCCCATCTGTTTCGCTTTTATCTATTGGAGTAGGATTTCAGCGTAAACTGACAGGGCGTGAAAATGTGATGCTTTCTGGAATGTTGCTGGGCTTTAGTGAGCAGCAGATTTTAGAAAAGATGGATGAAATCATAGAATTTGCAGAAATTGGTTCTTTCATCGACCGCCCGGTGAAGACGTACTCAAGCGGAATGTTTTCCAAACTGGCATTTTCCATTACTGCAGTTCTGGAGACAGATATTATGCTGATCGATGAAATCCTGAGTGTAGGAGATACCAAATTTAAGAAAAAAAGTTATGAGAAGATGAAAGAACTGATTTTTGATAAGAATCGAACGGTAATGATCGTCTCTCATAATCCAGATACTGTTAGACAACTCTGTACAAGTGTATTGTGGATCCACGAAGGAAAGGTTAGGATGCAGGGAGATGTGGAGGCGGTGTTAGAGGCATATGAGGGGGAAACATAAGGATTTTCAATTGCAGAACGGCACAGAGTCTGCTATGATAATTTTATGTTTGGTGCAGTGATGATGGATGAGAATACTAAAGTATGTAAAGGCAGACCTTGCAGGAAGTATTTGATGATTCCTATGTGGAACAGCTGCAGAATTTTATCCACAAGATCAAGGGAAGCCGGGAAATGGAGGTGCGCTTTATGATTTTTGAAGAGATGTTGCGAGAAGAGCGTGAAGAAGGATATGCAGAAGGATTTGCGGAAGGATATGCAGAAGAATTTGTAAAAGTATTTGCAGAAGTACTTGCAGAAGGACGAAGTGTTTTGAAAGAACCCCTGCTTTTGTGCTTGAAAAGATTCGGAGACATTCCGGATGAGATTTTGGAGCAGGTTCAGTCTCAGCAGGATATGGAAGTGTTAAAGAATTGGATACAGACCACCGTTCGGTCAAAGAAGTTGGAAGAGTTTGCACGGAAGATGTAAGAATTTTCAATTGCGTAACAGCACAGAATCTGCTATGATGAATTCATAGAATTCCTCTGTCAAATGGAGGAGTATCATGAGAAGAAAACATCGTTTAAAGGAACTTACGATCAAAGATAATTTCATGTTTGGTGCAGTGATGATGGATGAAAATAACTGCAGGGGACTTTTAGAAAGAGTGCTGGAGATACCGATCGATCGGGTGGAAGTCAGCCGGGAGAAGAGTATCGTATATCATCCGGAATACAAAGGTGTCCGATTGGATGTTTATCCAATGTGTCGTAAAACCCCTTGCTTTAGCTATGGGGATATAAGACACTT
>OBXC01000155.1_pt1 | contig 72231 bp, 69 predicted proteins | sample 1538111 | NCBI WGS metagenome assembly OBXC01 (sample SAMEA2580137, study PRJEB22360) | human gut metagenome | biome: human gut; feature: human-associated habitat; material: faeces | place: Denmark | collected 2008/2010
TAGGGCGGGCTTAGAGCCCGCGTCCCGAGCCACCCGTTTTACGGGTGGGGGCGACTATGTGTACTCGCGCACTTTTTTATAATTATTTTAGAAAATAGAACGCTCGTGGAACGCTCGTGGCCTTATGGAGGAACTTTGGGGAGGATATAATCGGTTTCACAGGCGATGGCTCTGAATCAGGAAGGGAGCGCAGCCTGAAATTATATTTTGGAGGCATTTTATCATGTATTTTGACGCTATTGCAAAAATCGTTTCGGAACGTACAGGCTGTGAGCTTTCTGATGTAAAGCCTGAAAGCAGATTTTCTGAGCTTGGCATCGACTCTCTTGATACGGTAGAACTTCTGATGGAGCTGGAGGATGAGCTTGGGATTGAAATCGAGCTGGACCAGAAGGTGGAAACGATAGATGACCTGGATAAATTTATCCAGAGCAAGCAGGGGTAATGCCATGATAAAGTCAGCAATTTGTGAAATGCTTGGAATCCGGTATCCCATATTTCAGGGAGGAATGGCGTGGATCGCTGACGGTAAACTGGCCGCTGCCGTATCAAACGGCGGCGGTCTTGGCATTATCGCGGCGGGAAATGCCCCGGGAGAGTATGTGAGGGAACAGATAAGGAACGCTCGGAAGCTTACCGACCGTCCTATCGGTGTAAATATTATGCTGATGAGCCCCTTTGCAGATGAGGTGGCGAAAGTGGCAGCAGAGGAAAAAGCGGATGTGGTGACGACAGGAGCCGGAAATCCGTCAAAATATATGGCAGGCTGGAAGGAAGCAGGCATAAAGGTGATCCCGGTCGTTGCTTCCGTAGCGCTCGCAAAGCTGATGGAGCGGGTGGGAGCATCTGCGGTCATCGCGGAAGGCGGCGAAAGCGGCGGACATGTGGGAGAACTTACGACGATGGTATTGGTACCGCAGATATGCGATGCCGTATCGATTCCGGTCATCGCGGCGGGCGGTATCGCGGACGGAAGAGGGGCTGCGGCAGCCTTTCTGCTGGGCGCACAGGGGATTCAGATGGGCACCCGTTTCCTGAGCGCGCAGGAATGCAGCATCCATCCGGTTTATAAGCAGAAAATCCTAAAGGCGACGGACCTCTGTACGATGGTGACCGGAAAACGTCTGGGTCATCCGGTCAGGAGCCTGAGAACGCAGTTTGCCCGGGATTATACAAAGGCAGAATACGGCGGGATGCCGGATGAAGAGCTGGAGGCGCTGGGAGAAAATTCCTGGCGCCGCGCTGTCGTGGAAGGAGACACGGAAAAGGGATGTTTTCTGTCAGGTCAGATCGCCGCGATGGTGAAAAAGGAACAGCCAGCAGCAGAGATTGTCCGGGAAGTGGCAGAAGAGGCTGAAAAAGTTCTCGGGAGGGCATCACAGTGGATAGGATAGCATTTGTATTTTCGGGACAGGGCGACCAGTATCCGGGAATGGGAAAAGAGCTTTTTGAAAAGTATCCGGCGGCAAAGCAGGAATTTTTATGGTGTGAAAAGCTGCGTCCCGGCACGCTCAGGCAGTGTTTCGAGGGAACGAAGGAAGAGTTAAAGGAAACAAAAAATACGCAGCCCTGCCTGTATGCGGTAGAGCTTGCGGGCGCAGCAGCGCTGATGGAAGCCGGAGTGATGCCGAAAGCAGTCGCGGGATTTTCCCTTGGAGAGGTCGCGGCAGCGTCCGTGAGCGGACTGTTTGACCGGGAGACCGGGTTTTTGCTGGTATGCCGGAGAGCAGAGCTGATGCAGAGGGAAGCGGGAAAACAGGATACGTTTATGGCGGCGGTCTTAAAGCTGACGTCAGAAAAGGTGGGAGAGATATGCGGAAGATATGAAGGTATCTATCCGGTCAATTATAACTGTTCCGGGCAGACTGCAGTTTCCGGACTTTCGGAGAAACGGAAAGAATTTCTGGAGGCGGTAAAGGCAGAGGGCGGAAGAGCGGTCGTACTGAACGTGTCAGGAGCGTTCCATTCCCCGTTCATGGAGGAAGCGGCGGCTGATTTTTCAAAGGAGCTGGAAAAGGTGATGTTCAGGAAAAACAGCATACCTCTTTATTCCGATATGACGGGAACGCCCTATACGTCTGATGCGGCAGGACTGCTTGCGCGGCAGATATGCAGCCCGGTGAGATGGGAAGCGCTTATCAGAAATATGGTGTCGGACGGCATTGATACGTTTATCGAGATAGGCCCGGGGAAAACGCTGACGAATATGATAAAAAAGATAAAACCTGAAGTAAAGGCTTTTTCAATAGAAGAATATCTGGCGGAGGTAGAAGATTGAAAACGCTCCGGGAGGGAGGTAGAAAAATGCTGAATGGAAAAATCGCGGTGATAACCGGGGGCTCCAGAGGGATAGGAGCTGCGGTCGTACATAAATTCGCATCACTGGGAGCGGATATCGCCGTCATTTATGCAGGAAATACGGCTGGCGCGGAAGCGGTCTGCGAAGCCTGCAGGACACGGTACGGCGTAAAAGCGAAGGCGTATCAGTGCGATGTGGCGGATTTTGATGCTGTAAAAGAAACGACAGCAAATATAAAGGCGGATTTTGGAGCAGTACACATCCTTGTCAACAATGCCGGGATTACAAGAGACGGGCTGTTAGCGATGATGAAGGAAAAAGATTTTGATGATGTAGTGGATACCAATCTAAAGGGCGCTTTTCATATGATACGGCATCTGGCGGGGATTTTTATCCGGAACAGGGAAGGCTGCATCATTAATATCTCATCGGTAGTGGGACTGTCTGGCAATGCGGGACAGTGTAACTATGCGGCATCAAAGGCGGGGCTGATAGGATTGACAAAATCTGTGGCAAAGGAGCTTGCGGCAAAAGGCGTGCGCTGTAATGCGATAGCGCCGGGCTTTATCGAGACGGATATGACGCAGAATCAGAAAGAAAATCCGATGCTTTCCATGATTCCGTTGGGAAGGACCGGAAGAGCAGAGGAGATTGCGGAGGCAGCCGCTTATCTGGCGTGTGCAGGCTATGTGACAGGAGAGGTACTGCGCGTAGACGGCGGGCTTGCGATGTGATGGAGGGAAACATGACAGAAAACAGAAAAGTCGTTGTGACAGGAATGGGCGCTGTCACTCCGTTGGGAAATGATGTGGCACAGACGTGGGACGGTCTGAAAAACGGCAGGAACGGGATAGGGCCGATCACACTTTTTGATACGGAAAATTTCAAGGCAAAGCTTGCGGCAGAGGTTCGGGGCTTTGACCCGAAACAATATATGGAGGTAAATGAAGTGCTCCGTACCGACCGGTACGCGCAGTTTGCGGTTGCGGCGGCACAGCAGGCGGCAGAGGAGAGCGGAATAGAAGGCACGGTCGAGCCGGAGCGGTTTGCCGTTTTGTTCGGCACGGGTATCGGCGGCATCAATACCTTTGAAAAAGAGCATACGAAGCTTCTGGAAAAGGGGCCGCGGAGAGTATCGCCTTTATTTGTGCCGATGATGATAGGCAACATGGCGGCTGGACTGATAGCGATACGCCATGGCTGTCAGGGGCCTGCGATGCCTGCGGTCACAGCCTGCGCATCGGGTTCGAATGCGATAGGGGAAGCAATGCGGCTCATCCGTCACGGTTACGCGGATGCAGTGATAACCGGCGGAACAGAGGCGGCAATATGTCCTTCCGCAGTGGCGGGCTTTGCAAATATGCAGGCATTGTCCTGCGCAGAGGAGCCGGATGAGGCATCTTTACCCTTTGATGAGCGCAGAGGCGGATTCGTCATGGGAGAAGGGGCAGTGGCTTTGATTCTGGAAGAGTATGAGCATGCAAAGGCACGCGGGGCAAAGATTTACGGTGAAGTGTGCGGATACGGCTCTACCTGCGACGCTTATCACATCACTGCGCCCAGACCGGATGCGGACGGCGGTGCGCGGGCGATGCTGCAGGCGATGGAGGAAGCGGGATACACAGAGCAGGATATCGTATATGTAAACGCCCATGGCACGGGAACGCCGATGAATGATGAACTGGAAACGATTGCCATCAAAAAGGCGCTGGGCAGCGAGGCGTCAAAGAAAGCGCTCGTAAGCTCCACAAAATCCATGACGGGACATATGCTGGGCGCTGCCGGGGCAGTTGAGGCGATGGCATGCCTGCTCGCATTGGAGGAAGGCGTGATACCGCCTACCATAAATCTAAAGAAACAGGATGAGAAATGCGACTTAAATTGCGTGCCGGGTCAGGCTGTCAGGGCGGATATTACGCTGGCGCTCTCCAATTCGCTGGGATTTGGCGGTCACAATGCCTGCCTTGCGTTCAGAAAGGTGTGATAGTTTATGAATGAAGCAGAGATTCGCAAATACGGAGAGCTGATGAGAGAGCTCGGGCTTACCGGTCTGGAGATAACAGACGATAAAAACAGGGTGCGCCTGGAGCGGATGGCGACAGTTACTAAGGAACAGGACTGTTTAGCGACTGTGTCTGTGCCGGAAAAAAAGAGGGAGGAGACAGAAGACTGTATCAGTGTGACGTCTCCCATCGTCGGCATATTTTATGCGGCTCCCGCGGAAAATGCCGATCCTTATGTGGCGGCCGGCGAAAAGGTGAAAAAAGGGCAGACGCTCTGCATTGTGGAAGCGATGAAGCTGATGAATGAGATAACGGCTGAGGAAGACGGCATTATCACAGAGGTATGTGCAGCCGACGGACAGGTTGTAGAATACGGAACAGAGCTGTTCCGTATCAGGAGGCAGGAACATGAATAGAGAAGAGCTGATGGGGATTTTGCCTCACAGGGATGCGATGCTTTTGCTGGATGATGCAAAAGATCAGGACGGCGAAGCAGTGGGACATTATGCGGTACGCGGCGATGAATTTTTCTTAAAAGGCCATTTTCCGGGAAATCCGATCGTCCCCGGAGTCATCCTGTGCGAAATTCTGGCGCAGACTGCCTGTGTACTGCTGCAGGAAGAAGCGGATGGAAAGAGTGGAAAAACGCCAATGTATACAGGTCTTGACCAGGTACGTTTCAAATCTCCGGTAAGGCCGGGGGATACCGTGGAAACAAGATGCCGGATCGTGCGTAAAAAGCATCCGTTTTATTTTGCGGAAGGAACGGTCAGCGTGGACGGCAGACTTTGCGTGTCCGCACGATTTTCCTTTGCGATGACAGGAGAGTGACTATGTTCTCAAAAATATTGGTCGCCAACCGGGGCGAGATAGCTGTCCGTATCATACGGGCGTGTAAGGAAATGGGCGTGGCGACAGTCGCGGTGTATTCCGAGGAGGATAAAAACGCGCTCCATGTGGCGCTCGCCGACCAGAGCTTTTGTATCGGAGGCGCGGAGGCTTCGGAGAGCTATCTGAAGGAAGAACAGATCGTGAGCGCCGCGGTGCTGGCAGGCGCCCAGGCGATACATCCCGGATATGGCTTTCTTTCGGAAAACGCTCATTTTGCGAGGCTTTGCAAAAAAAACGGCATCGTGTTTATCGGTCCTGACGCGGAGAGTATGGAGCGGCTTGGAGATAAGGCAATCCTAAAGGAGCTGATACGGGATACGGGGCTGCGGGTGATTCCGGGAACAAAGGCGCTTTCCGGCGTGGAAGAGGCGAAGCGGGAGGCGAAAAAGACAGGTTATCCCGTTATGCTGAAAGCATGCGCCGGAGGCGGCGGACGGGGAATCCGCCTGATACGGACGGAAAATGAGCTGGAAGCCGCATATATGCAGGCATCGGGAGAGGCGCTTTCCGCCTTCGGAGACGGCAGCCTGTATCTGGAAAAATATATTTTTCCGGCAAGGCATGTGGAGCTTCAGATTCTGGCGGATGAATACGGGAACGCGGTATGCCTTGGAGACAGGGATTGTTCCATGCAGCGCAGGAATCAGAAGCTTTTGGAAGAGACTCCATCCCCTGCGGTAAATGACAGACAGCGAAAAGAAATCATGGCGCTTTCTGTGGAAGCGGTCAAAAAGATAGGATATGTGGGAGCGGGGACGCTGGAATTTCTGCTGGATAAAGAGGGCAGCTTCTGGTTTATGGAAATGAACGTGCGGCTGCAGGTGGAGCACTGCGTAACGGAAATGCTGACGGGCTTTGACCTCGTAAAATGGCAGATACGTATTGCGGCGGGTATTCCGCTGAATTTTACGCAGGAGGAAGTAAGGCTGACGGGCGCGGCTATCGAATGCCGCATCAATGCGGGAAGCTGCGGAACGCTGAAAATGCTCCATGTCCCCGGCGGCCCTTCTGTCCGGTTTGATACCTGTCTGATAGAGGGCACTTCCGTATCTCCATATTATGACCCGCTGCTTGGAAAGCTGATAGTATATGCGAAGACGAGGGAGGAGACGCTGCGAAAAATGCGCGCGTCCCTGTGTGAGCTTGTGATAGAGGGAATCGCCACAAATATCGGCGAACAGCTGCAGATAGTAGAGGACGAAAGGTTCGCTTCCGGCAATTACGATCTGACTTTTATGGGAAACAGGTGAGAAAATGGCGTTATTGAATTTTTTGAAGCCGAAAAATAAATTGGAAGAGGGAGGGCGTACCTTTGCGCCCGTGCAGCAGGATGACGGCGAGCCTCAGAAAAAGTGCCCGAACTGCCATAAGGAAATTCCAGTGAGCTATTTGTGGGGAAACCGGATGGTATGCTCCTGCGGCTATCATTTTCGGATGAAGGCGCGTCAGCGGATACGGATGGTTGCAGATAAGGACAGCTTCCGCGAGCTGTATGCGGATGTAAAGTCCGCAAATCCGCTGGATTTTCCGGGATATTCCGAAAAGCTGGATACCGTGCGCTCTGCCGGCGGCGAGGCAGAAGCGGTCATCTGCGGTACGGCGCAGATAGGCGGAAGAGACTGCTGCCTGTTCGTGATGGAGCCGTATTTTATGATGGGGAGCATGGGGAGCGCCGTTGGGGAAAAGATAACCCGCCTGTTTGAATATGCGGTGGAAAAAAGGCTTCCTGTCATCGGCTATACCGTATCCGGCGGTGCACGGATGCAGGAAGGGCTGTTGTCGCTGATGCAGATGGCGAAAACGAGCGCGGCGGTCAAGCGCCACAGCGATGCAGAGCTTTTGTATATAGCGGTGCTTACAGATCCCACGACAGGGGGAGTGACTGCCAGCTTTGCAATGGAGGCGGACATTATTTTGGCAGAGCCCGGAGCGACAGTCGGGTTTGCGGGAGCGAGAGTGGTCGAGCAGACGACGAAAAAATCACTTCCGGAGGGCTTCCAGAAAGCGGAATTTGTGCTGCAGCATGGCTTTATCGACAGCATTGTAGGCAGAGCAGAGCAAGGAAGCTATCTGGAGCAGCTTTTGAGAATGCATGACGGGAGGGCGGCTTTATGAGCATAGCATCCTATGAAAGGGTGAAACTTGCCCGCGACGGTAAAAGACCTGTAGGGCTGGATTATATCCAAAATATTTTTGAAGGCTTTCTGGAATTTCACGGAGACAGACGTTTCGGGGATGATCCTGCGGTAGTGGGAGGTATCGCTTTGCTGAACGGGAAACCGGTAACCGTGATAGCCATTGAAAAAGGACATACGGCGAAGGAGCGCAGCAGGCGCAATTTCGGAGCGCCGATGCCGGAAGGATACCGGAAGGCGCTGCGGCTGATGAAGCAGGCTGAAAAATTCGGAAGACCGGTGGTATGCTTTGTCGATACGTCGGGGGCAAACTGTCAGGTCGGCGCGGAGGAGCGCGGGCAGGGACAGGCAATTGCAGAAAACCTGCTGGAGCTGTCCACTTTGTGCGTGCCCGTAATCTCGATACTTACAGGAGAAGGGGGAAGCGGCGGCGCGCTTGCGCTGGCAGCGGCAGACAGGGTGTGGATGCTGGAAAACGCGGTTTATTCCGTGATTTCCCCGGAGGGCTGTGCCAGTATCCTGTGGAAAGATCCGTCCATGGCGCAGGAGGCTGCGGAAAGCCTTAAGCTGACTGCAAAGGATGCAAAAGCGCTCGGTGTAGTCGAACGTATCCTTTCGGAGAGAGAGCTTGGAAAAATGGAATTTTACGACCGGGTCAGAGGACTTTTGGCAAAGGAGCTGGATGGTCTGATGAAAGATGCGGAGCTTGTGGGAAAGCGTTATGAGCGGTTCCGGAAGTTCGGTGCCGATGCTGTCATGAAGGAGCAGGGATGAGCATATATCAGGATTATTGTCATGAAATCATAGATGAAAAAGGAAATCTGAAAAAACTGACGCTGAAGTATCCGGAGAATTTCAATTTTGGATACGATGTGGTGGACAGAATAGCGGAAGAAACGCCGGAAAAACGGGCGCTGGTATGGTGTAATGTAGAGAATGAGGAACATATTTTTACATTTGCAGATTTAAAAAGCTACAGCAACCGCATGGCGAATGTATTCCGCAGATCGGGGATCGGGAAAGGAGACAGGGTGATGCTTCTTTTGAAGCGTCATTATGAATACTGGTTTGCTGCGCTCGCTCTTCATAAGCTTGGGGCGGTCATGATTCCGGCGACCCACATGCTGACGGTAAAAGACCTTGTATATCGCATCACCTCTGCCGAAGTGAAGGCGATTGTCTGCACGTTACAGAATGAGACGCCTGAAAAAGTGCGTGAGGCGGTAAAGGAAGCAGGGATGCCGGTAAAGCTCTGGTGCGTGCAGAAAGAAGCAGAAGGCTTTGCAGATATGACGGCAGAGATGGAAGCTGCGGAGGAGAGTCTGGAGAGAATAAAGACGCTTGCCACCGATCCGATGATGCTTTATTTCACATCCGGAACGACCGGAAATCCGAAAGGGGTCATCCACGACCATACCTATCCGCTGGCGCATATCGTTACGGCGAAATACTGGCAGCAGGCGGAGGACGGCGGACTGCATTTTACTGTTGCCGAGACAGGATGGGCAAAAGCCTCCTGGGGAAAGATGTACGGGCAGTGGCTGGTCGGAAGCGCCGTTATGGTTTATGACTTTGATAATTTTGACCCGAAGCAGCTGACGAATGTGATAAACCGTTATGGAGTGACATCCTTTTGCGCGCCGCCGACCGTTTACCGGTATCTGGTGCGGAAAGGAATTCCTGAAATGCCCACGTTAAAGCATGCATCGACTGCCGGAGAGATGCTTGCCCCGGAGGTATTCCGCAAATTTACCGAGCGGACGAAAATCCCGTTGTGCGAAGGGTATGGACAGACTGAAACGACGCTTTTGATGGCAAATTTTAAAGGCGACGGAGCGGTGGAAGGTTCTATGGGGACGCCGTCTCCTTTTTACAGGATAGAGCTCCGTGGAAAGGACGGTATGCCGACAGCGCAGGGAGAGATCGGTGAGGTCGTTGTGGTGCCGGAAAAAGAGGGGCGGCAGCCCGGTATTTTTATCGGATATCTGGGCGATGAAAAGCAGTATGAATATGTATGGCGCGATGGCGTCTACCATACGGGCGACGCCGCGTACATGGATGAAAACGGACGATACTGGTTCCACGGACGTTTTGACGACATCATTAAAACAGGAGGCTTCCGGGTCGGACCGTATGAGGTGGAAAATGTCCTGATGGAGCATCCGGCTGTCATGGAGTGCAGCGTCATCGGCGTACCGGATTCTCTGAGAGGACAGGCCATCAAAGCGGTGATTGTGCCGGGACCGGGATATGCTCCTACGCGGGAGCTGGAGCTGGAGGTCAAAGAATTTTGTAACCGACGGCTTGCGGAATACAAATGGATACGCATTGTCGAGTTTGTGGAGGAAATGCCCAAAACGATAAGCGGGAAGATACGCAAAACCGTTCTGCGCAGACAGGGGCAGGCTTTGGCCTGACCCTGTCTGCGTTTTTTTTATGGAGGGATGCATAGGCGGGACCGCTCTTTCTGTGGTTGAAGCGTTCAGGATTTTGAAGTAAAATAAAATCAGGAAATTTGAATTTTTGGAGGAAATGAGTATGAAAAAGAAAGTTGTAATTCCAGTTATTGCAATGTTGGTTTTGATTTCTTTAGCAGCTATATTTTACTTTACTCCTAAAACATTTGGTAAGAATGTAGATCCGTCTGATGTAAATCACATCGAGGTGTTTGATGGTAATACAGGTATTGGTTTCACTATTGATAATCCAGAAGATATTAAATACATTGTTGAGAATATTCAAAACCATCAAATGAAAAAAGATGGAATTTCTTTTGGTAAAATGGGATATGGTTTGAAAATCACTTGTGTTGATGAGAATAATAAAGCTATCATTCCAGAAATCATTCTCAATAGTGATGATACAATTCGTAAAGACCCATTCTTTTACAAATGTGATGGTGGCTTGTGCTTTGATTATATAAAGGAAATTGAAAGCAAACCCAATAATGATACTGTAAATTTTCAAATGCCGGAAGAAGGTTATTATAGCAATGACTATGATGAAATTCTAAGAATTAAGAAGGAAGATGACGGAACATATAATATCCTCGAATATGGCATTACACATTTACTTTATGTTGAAAACGCAGTTGGAATTTATAATTCTGAGACTGGGATTCTTGAATTTAGCGGTAAAGATGACAGGGGAAATGATATAAAAGCAGAAATTGAAAATAAGGGGGATTGTCTGGAAGTCACTGTAATTCAAAGCAGTTATGAAGATATTATTGGAACAAAGCAGGAGTTTTTTTTAGTTGAAAATAACACATCTGAACAAAATTCCACTGGACTTCAATGGGATATAATTCCTATGGTCATGGTAAATAATAAGCTTTATTATGACACTGGAAAAGAAAGCACATTAGATGGTCGATGTGGAGTAATGGACGGCAAGATTACCTCAACGGTTGATGGTTCTGAGACACCAACCCAGAATGACCAATCTAACTTTGGAACAGGTTTTAAATATCAATACGGTTCTGATGATACCATAGAAATTTTTATGAATGAAAAGTGGATTATTTTTGAACAAAGAGATGATACAGAAATCTAAGTTTGGAAATTTAATAAAAAATAGAAAATTAGAATTGACCGAGCTGAAAGCGAGGGATGCTTCTTGTCCGAAGGGCAAGAAGATGAGCGGTGAAAGAACGATAAAAATTAGAACTTATAAGGAGAAAAAATGTTTGAAAATGAATACTTGAAATTTTGGCAGGAATTTGGCGAGAGTAAAAAAATGGTATTGTCCACATCTTTGAATGATGTTGTCACTTCAAGGATGATGAGCATGATAGTCTTGGATAAAAAAATATATTTTCAAACAGACAGAACTTTTAGAAAATATAGTCAGCTTAAAGGAAATCCCAATGTTTCCCTCTGTATAGACAATATACAAATGGAAGGATATTGTGAAGAAATCGGGAAACCGGATAAACATATAGAATTTTCGGGTGCTTATCAAAAGTATTTTCCGAGCTCTTATATGAGATATACAGCACTTGAGAATGAACGGCTGTTTGTAATAAGACCCATGTTTATCGAACGTTGGCTGTATATTGATAAGATTCCATATGTGGAAATTTTTGATGTGATAAATAAACAGTATAGCTTGAAACCGTACATGGGAATATGATTCTGTAAATCTAAGTTACGCAAGGAAGAAATTATGGATAAATTAAAAAAGAACATTGTTTTTTACATTCTATTGTTTATAGATTTTTATGTCATCCCATGGTTTATAAAAGATACAGGAAGCGCAATGATTGTTATGTTAATGCTTATTCCTCTGATATGTTTAATAATATCTGCTTTTTATGGAATCAGAAATGGTTTTAATTTTTGGTATATTTTGATCGTAGCAATTATGTTTGCCCCATCTATATTTATGTTTTATAACTTAAGTGGATGGATTTATGTAGTTGTATATACAGTTATTGCATTATTGGGGAATTTAATAGTATTACCATTAAGAAAATAATAAATTGATTAGAATTTGTGAGGGAAAGAATTCTTTATAAAAGGAGTTTATAAATGCTTTATCCGATTGTCTTTATCATAGGATTTTTATTAAGTGGAATATGGTTTTCCTTCCACATATATGTAGCTCAAAAATTGAAGAATACAAAGAAGGCATTGATGTTTTCACCCTTGCTTACCGCAATCATACCGACAATCATTATATGGCGGCTGATGGCTGATCATCCGTTTCATTTTGAAAAGTTGATTGAGTACAAAGTTTGGGTTATCGCCATTGTTACGTTAGTGGCAACATGTGTCATCGTGATGTTCAGATCACGATTAAAAGAAGCTTATAAACGGACAGAACTTATGGAAATGTGTATTGAAGCTGCCTGCATGGAAATACCGCAAAGAGCCATGATGCAGACTATCGTCTTATGGTTGCTGCTGATGTGGAACCTTAATCCGCTGAGTTGTATTCTGATCAATGCATTGATCTGGTGCGGAGACATCATTTTTCAAGCAATTATCATTGAAAATAAGGTTACTGTAATGAAACTGCTGATCGAGGTGATATCATCCTTTATATTTTCCATCGGGATTGGGTATGTTTTTTATGATACAAGTTGCATCATTCTTCCAATGGCATTGCATTCATTAGAAAGGTTTGTGACAAACTATCGCAGAAAGCCAACTTCCAGCTTGTAGAATTGAAAATGTGAAGCTGTGGAGGTGTCTGGATGAACATATTAGAAACCAAAAAAGAAATTACTGCAAGGTATCCTGCGGGATATATTTTTATGCTGACAGGGCTTAGCGGCATAGGATTTTTCTGTTTATTTATTTGTTCCCTGCTCGCGCCGCCGGAACAAAAGACAGAAATCATCCTGTTGATTTCTGGGATTTCGGTTATTTTATTGATATTGAGCATTGGGTTCAAAAGATACAAAATAATCCTGAACAGCGACGGCGTTATGGAAGTTATACATAGACCCTGCTGTGACAGGATATGAGCAGATTTTTTCGGTTCTATCTGACAAAGGATTCATCTGAATGACATCATCTTATCTGTAATTTTTATTCTTGAAATGATGTCAGTTTTAGAACGGAATCGTTCAGCCCTGAATCACCTTCTTACGCCTCAGACGGCGCGCGTTTGAGGCTGGTGTGAAGTGACCTGAAATGATACCGATATTAAGCGCATGCGTCCCGCAGGGTTCACAAAGGTTCAGGATTTTGTTATGATGGTACGGAATACAGGAGGTATCGGGGATATGATGCTGAACAAGATAGAAGAGATGCTGGACGGGCAGGTCAGCGGGTTTCACAGCTATCATCTGGGAGAGACCATTTATCTGGAATATGTAAGCCGCAGCCTGTGCGAGATGACAGGGTATCAAAAAGAGGAGCTTACGGAGAAGAACGGAGATGCTTATGCGCAGCTGGTACATCCTGCGGACAGAGCAGATTTCAGGCGTTTTCTTGAAAAGCTGTCTCAAAAGGAGCAGACGCTTACGGCGGAATATCGTCTGCTCAAAAAAGACGGCACGGTGCGCTGGATGAGAGATACTGCAATATCCAAAAAGGCGGAGGACGGGATCCTTACCGCAGGCTGTGTCCTGACAGATATCACGGAGCTGAAAAAGGAGCAGGACGGTCTGCAGTTTTTAAACGATACGATACCATGCGGCTTCTTGAAATACACCTGTGAAAAACAGCCTCAGCTCGTCTATCTGAATCGTACGATGGCAAATATCCTGCGGTTTCCCGATGAAGAGGATGCGCGAAGGCAGGGACTGTACGAGGGCAGCGTATTTTTGATGATACCGATGGAAGAACGCCGGAGATTTTCGGACTATCTGGAACGCGTCCGCAGGGCGGATGCCCCGGTGGCGGGAGAAATGACGCTTTTACGCTGCGACGGGACGCGCGCCCGCGTATTCGGCTGGGTCACAAAGAGCACGGACGTACAGGGAAAGGAAGAATTCCAGAGCGTATGCATGGATGTGACCGAAAGATATCAGACAAAAAAAGAGGCGGAGGAAAAGCGGTATCTGAAGGCGCTCACCGATGTGTATGATAAAATATTTGAACTGAACCGGGACATCAATACGGTAAGATGTCTGCATTGCGGAAATTCTTCAGGTTTTAAACGGTTTGAAGGCGTTGCGATGCAGATGGATGACGCTCTGGAAAAGTGGATAATGGATTCCGTGGCAGAGGAGGACCTGGAACGGGTCCGCGCTTTTTTCAAAGACTTTTGCAGTCAGGGAAAAGGAGAGGAAAAGAAGCCGCCTCAGATTTCTTACAGAGCGAGAGCATCGGAGGGCGGATACCGGCAATATAACAGTATTTTGGTAAAGATCGACGAGGCTGTGAGCTTTTATTGCTGCCGCAGCGTTTCGGAAACAGAGGAAACGGAAGCGCTTCGGACGGAAAATGACCGCTTAAAATCTCTGGTCATGCGGTTTACGGATGGTCTGGCATCCTTTGAGATAACGGCTGACGGCATGGTGCGACCTTTGTATGCGAGTGAAAATGTGCGCGGATTTTTCGGGTATACGAAAGACGAATGGGAGCTTTTGATGGAAAAGGCGACGCCATGGGAACAGTTTATTTCTTTCAGCAAAGCGGCGTATGAGGATTTTGAAGAGCTTTTGAAAAACGGGGAGGCGCAGTTTTCCTATTTCGACCATCAGACGCAAACGGAGCGTTGTATCCGGGCGGTATGTTCCAAAAGGGAATATGGGGATAAGTCTCCGGGATATGTGATGCTGTATTCCACAGAGGATACAAAAAACGGAGAAAGCGGAGAGCAGACAGGACAGTGTATCGTTTCCATCCGCACATTCGGCTATTTTGACGTATTTGTGGGGGATACCCCGATTGCATTCCGCAATAAAAAATCAAAGGAGCTGCTGGCGCTTTTAGTCGACAGAAAGGGCGGATATGTATCCTCGGAGGAGGCGATAAGCTTTTTGTGGGAAGACGAGCCGGTCAATGCAGTAACCCTTTCCAGATACAGAAAGGTTGCGCTCCGGCTGAAAAATACGCTGGAGGAATACGGGATTTCAGATGTGATAGAGACGGTAGACGGCAAGCGCAGGATTATCCCGGAGAAGGTAAAGTGCGACCTGTATGAGTATCTTTCCGGCAGAGAGGAGCATGTACAGCTTTTCAAAGGAAGCTATCTGAGCAATTACAGCTGGGCGGAGACGACGCTGGGCGGACTGCTGGGATAAAAAGGGACAGATGGAAAGGCACCGGGGGAAAACTGTTCACATACAATATAGTAAACTGTTGGAGCCGGAGAGCAGCTCCGGTCGGGGAGCTATGTGTGAAAACTTTTCAAAAACCCCTGTCAAAAGAGGAGGAGAGGCTTTGCATACAGGCATTGAGGGATGAGGATGCCGGAAGAAAATGCGAGGCAAGACGGCTCCTGATAGAGCGCAATCTGAGGCTGGTGGCGCACATTGCCAGAAAATACGGCAGTGCGGAGGAAGACATGGAAGACCTTATATCCATCGGAACGATAGGACTGATAAAGGCGGTTGAGACGTTTGACCCTGATAAAAAAATCCGGCTGGCATCCTATGCGGCGCGGTGTATTGAAAACGAGCTTCTGATGATGCTGCGCAGCCGCAAAAAGATATCCAGGGAGGTTTCGTTATTTGAGCCTATAGGGACAGACAGGGATGGAAACGAGATAAGCCTTTTGGATCTGGTGGAACAGGAACAGCCGGACATTATCGAAGAGATGGAAAAAGAGCGCTGCTTAAAGGAGCTTCATTCCCTGATGGAAAGCACGCTGACGGGAAGGGAACGCTACGTCCTGACGGTACGTTACGGCTTGAAGGATGGGATTGAGGTCACGCAGAAGGAGGTCGGGCAGAGGCTGGGGATTTCGAGGAGCTATGTGAGCCGGATAGAGAAAAAGGCGCTCGGTAAGCTGAAAGCGGCGTATGCGGGAATGGAATGCCCACCGGAGTTGGGATAAACGGAGTTGTTATGAAAGAACGGGCGGAAAATGTCTTTGGCTTGACACCGCCCGTATATTAGAGTATTGTAAAATCAGTTATGATAATTGGGACGGCGGACGTTCTGGTCTGCCTTTTTCGAGGGCAAATCGCCCGGGTTTTCCGATGGAATAAAATGGATTTATATTTGTATACATGAGCTTTTCGCAGACGGAAAGGAATTTATGTATTGTCAGATAAATGCGGGAGGGCTTTATGGACTGAAAAGTTATACCGCACAGGTAGAGGTAGACGTATCGAAAGGGCTTCCCTGTTTTGATATGGTCGGACTTTTGGACAGCGAGGTACGCGAGGCGAGGGAACGCATCCGTGTGGCGCTCCATCATATCGGGATAGGGCTTTCGGCGGAAAAGATAACGGTCAATCTTTCACCGGCAGGCATTCCGAAGACAGGAACGGCGTTCGACCTTCCGGCGGCGCTGGGGATTCTGGGAGCAAAAGAAGTGATACCTCCGGAACGGATAAACGGGATATGGGCGGCGGGTGAGCTGGGGCTGGATGCCAGAATAAAGCCTGTTGCAGGTGTGTTGGCGATGGTGACAGCGGCGGTACAGAGCGGGATTTCAGAGTGTATCCTGCCGATGGAAAATCTTCGGGAAGGGCTACTGCAGGAAGACATTGCCGTGATGGGAGTCGAGACGCTGGAAGAGGCGATGATTTATATGGCATCGGATAACGAGGAACGCTGCCTTCAGAGAAAAAGGGCGAGGGAGAGATTGGAAAAGCTGCCGGATACAGAGAAAAAAGAAAACGGACCGGCGCCGGATTTTTCAATGCTTAAGGGGATGGAGGAGGCAAAGGCAGCTGCTATGGCGGCAGCAGCGGGGATGCATAACCTTTTGCTGTCAGGTCCGCCCGGTACGGGAAAAACGATGCTTGCGCGCTGTATGCCGGGAATCCTTCCGCCGATGACCCGCCAGGAGCAGTATGAAATATCGTCTATTTACAGTGCGGCGGGACAGTTGGAGGGGGGACGGCTTTTGGAAAGAAGGCCGTTTGTAAGCCCGCATCATACAGTATCGCAATATGCCCTGGCAGGAGGAGGGAGCATTCCAAAGCCGGGAATGGTCACGCTGGCGCATCGTGGAATATTGTTTTTGGACGAGCTGGCAGAATTTAAACGTCAGACGCTGGATGTGCTGCGCCAGCCGTTGGAGGAAGGAAAAATATTTCTGGCGAGAAGCAGGGGGAGTTTTGTATATCCGGCAGATTTCATGCTGCTTGCAGCAACAAATCCGTGTCCATGCGGCTATTATCCGGACAGGAACCGGTGCAGATGCCGGGAGTGGGAAGTGGCGCGGTATCTGTCGCGGATTTCGGGACCGCTGCTGGACAGGTTCGACCTGTGCTGTTTCGTATCGCCGCTTCCGATAAGGCGGCTGTGGGCGGAAGAAGAAAAAAATGTTTCCGACAGCTCTTTCATGCTGGAGAAGGTGCTGGAAGCCCGGGAACGTCAGGCATTTCGCTACGAAGGTACCCTGATAGGAGTGAATGGACGTCTGGGGGCGAGGGAGCTTATGAAATATTGTCCGCTGGGCTTAAAGGAACAGGGATTTCTGGAAAATGCGGCAGCTCAGGCAGGCTTTTCGGCCCGGGGATGTCATCGGGTCATTCGGGTGGCACGGACACTGGCGGATTTGGAAGGCAGTGGGGAAATAAAGGTATGTCATTTAAGTCAGGCGGTCTATTATCGAAGCCGACATATTTTGCAGAAGTAAAGGGGGAGGAATATGGAGGAACGGGAAAAATCGGAATATTTTGCATTGTGCAGCATAGATGGATTAGGGAGAGCGGGTATGATGCGGCTTTTGGAAAGGACGGGGAGTGCGGTAGAGGCGCTGAAGCTTTCGGAGACGGCGCTCAAAGAGATCCTGGGGGAAGCACGTGCAAAAAAGATAGCCGGACAGCTCTCCCCAGACCGGGTGGAGGCTGCGGAAAAAAAGCTGGAGGATTTTCGGAAAAGAGGAATTTTTTTTGTGTCTTTGTGGGATGATGACTATCCTGAGAGGCTGCGCAGGATTCCGGATCCTCCGGCAGCGCTCTATGGAATAGGAAGATTTCCGGCGGGAACGGGGGAAAAACAAAGAAAGAGCGTGGCTGTAGTGGGCGCACGTGCCGCTTCTGCCTACGGACAGGAGATGGCGGCTTATTTTGGAAGAGGGCTGGCAAAGGAGGGAATTACCGTTATCAGCGGCATGGCGCGGGGAGCGGACGGTATCGCTCAGACGTCTGCATTGCGGGCAGGAGGCTATTCGGTTGCGGTGCTCGGCTGTGGAGTGGATGTCTGTTATCCTCCGGAAAACAAAAGTTTGTACGATATGCTTCGGGACAGAGGATGTATCGTATCGGAATACCCGCCGGGTACACAGCCCCATGCACATCTGTTCCCGCCGCGTAACCGTATCATCAGCGGCCTTTCCGACCTTGTGCTTGTAGTTGAGGCACGGGAAAAGAGCGGTACGCTCATTACGGTGGACATGGCACTGGAGCAGGGCCGGGATGTGTTCGCCGTACCGGGGCGGATTACGGATATCTGCAGCCGGGGATGTAACCGCCTGATAGGAAGCGGGGCGGGGGCGGCAGTGAGCGTAGCGCAGATTTTGCGGGAGCTGGACGGTGAGGACAGAGCGTTACAGAAGCTGTCAGGGGGAACGAATGAAGGGACAATGAAGGAAGGCGCCAAGACGGCAGACGAGGCGGCAAAATCAGAGGAGTCATCATTGTCACCTTTTCGCCGTGCAGTTCTGGAAGCGCTGGATACTACGCCGGAAAGCCTCGACAGTATGGTGCTCAGGCTTCGCAGGGAAGGCTGGGAGGCGTCTGTTCCGGCGGTAATGGAGGAACTCATATTTCTGGAGATGGACGGACTGGCGGGCAGCAGCGGAGGGCAATATTATCGGAAAAGTTCTGCTTGCAATGAACTCTGATATGGTGTATAGTGGTTCACGATAACTGTACAGAAAGATAAAAGTGTGCGGAATATCAGTAAAAGGAATTGGGGATATCAGAATATGGCAAAATATTTAGTGATCGTGGAGTCACCTGCCAAGGTAAAGACGATTAAGAAGTTTCTGGGTGCCAATTATGAAGTGGCAGCCAGCAACGGGCATGTGCGCGATTTCCCGAAGAGCCAGTTCGGCATCGATGTGGAACATGATTACGAACCGAAATATATCACGATAAGAGGAAAGGGCGACATTCTTGCAAATCTTCGCAAGGAAGTGAAGAAAGCGGAGAAGATATATCTTGCAACGGACCCGGACCGTGAAGGAGAGGCTATCTCCTGGCATCTGATGGAGGCGTTAAAGCTTTCCGGTAAAAAGGTATACCGCATCACCTTTAATGAAATAACAAAAAGCGCGGTAAAAGAATCGTTAAAGCATGCGCGTGAGATAGATATGAATCTGGTGGACGCGCAGCAGGCGCGCCGTATGCTGGACCGCATGGTGGGCTATCGTATTTCTCCGCTTTTATGGGCGAAGGTAAAGCGTGGACTGTCTGCAGGACGCGTGCAGTCGGTGGCGCTGCGCATCATCTGCGACCGGGAGGAGGAAATTAATGCTTTCATCCCGGAGGAGTACTGGACACTGGACGCTTCCTTTAAGATTCCAGGAGAGAAAAAGCTCCTGACCGCAAAATATTACGGAGAAGGGGATTCAAAGCGCCAGCTAAAGAGCATAGAGGAAGTAGAGCAGGTCAAAAAGGACTGTGAAAACGCTTCGTTTGCCGTTTCGGATGTGAAAAAGGGTGAGCGCGTAAAAAAGGCGCCGCTTCCGTTTACAACTTCCACCCTGCAGCAGGAAGCAAGCAAGGTACTGAATTTTTCAACCCAGAAAACAATGCGTCTGGCGCAGCAGCTTTACGAGGGCGTGGATATCAAAGGACAGGGAACGGTCGGTATCATTACCTATTTAAGAACGGATTCCACCCGTGTTTCCGAAGAAGCGGAGGCAATGGCAAAGTCCTATATCGCAGAGAAGTACGGCGAGCAGTATGCCGGAGAGGGTACGGTTAAAAAGAACGGTCAGAAAATTCAGGATGCCCATGAGGCTATCCGGCCGACAGATGTTGCGCGCATCCCGCTGGAATTAAAGGAATCGCTTTCCAGAGACCAGTTCCGGCTGTATCAGCTTATCTGGAAACGTTTTATGGCGAGCCGTATGACGCCTGCCCGCTATGAGACGACATCCGTAAAGATTGACGGCGGAGGACACCGGTTTACAGTGGCGGCGAGCAAGGTCATTTTCGATGGTTTTATGAGCGTCTATACGATGGATGACGAAGAAAAGTCAGAAAACAACACGCTGGCAAAAAGCATTGATAAAGAGACAACACTGAAGTTTGAAAGCTTTGACGGGGTACAGCATTTTACGCAGCCGCCCGCGCATTATACGGAGGCATCTCTCGTGCGTACGCTGGAAGAGCTGGGTATCGGACGCCCCAGTACCTACGCGCCGACCATCACGACGATACTGGCGCGCCGCTATGTGGCAAAGGAGAACAAAAATCTTTATGTTACAGAGCTGGGCGAGGTCGTAAATAAGATGATGAAGGAAGCGTTCCCGACAATTGTGGACGTGAACTTCACGGCGAATATGGAGGCGCTTCTGGACGGCGTTTCAGAGGGCACGGTGGACTGGAAAACGATAGTCTCCAATTTCTATCCGGATCTGGACGAAGCGGTAAAGCTTGCGGAGAAGGATTTGGAAGAGGTCAAGATAGGCGATGAGGAATCGGACGAGGTGTGCGAGCTGTGCGGACGCCGCATGGTCATCAAATACGGTCCGCATGGAAGATTCCTGGCATGTCCGGGCTTTCCGGAGTGCCGCAATACGAAGCCTTATTATGAGAAGATAGGCGTTGCGTGCCCGAAATGCGGAAAAGATATCGTTATGAAAAAAACGCAGAAGGGAAGACGCTATTACGGCTGCATCGACAATCCGGACTGCGATTTCATGGTATGGCAGAAGCCTTCCAATGAGAAATGCCCTGTGTGCGGTTCGATCATGCTGGAAAAAGGAAATAAGCTCGTATGCTCCAAAGAGGGCTGCGGCTGTGTAAAGGAAAAAGAAGAAGAGAAGTAACGTTCCGTTTTCGCCCGGGCAGAAACGGATTTTGGAGGAAAAGGGAGCATGAGTGGTGTCCAGCTTCTGGATAAGACCAGAAAGATAGGAAAATTACTGCATAACAATCATTCGAGCAAGGTGATATTCAGCGATATCTGCCGGGTGATGCAGGATACGACGCAGTCGAATGTGCTGGTGATAAGCCGTAAGGGAAAGGTGCTCGGGCTTTCGGACCGGGACGGCGGCGTGATATGCGAGCTTTCCGGCTGCGGCGTGGGAAGCTTTCTGGACCCGCTCTTAAATGAGCGCATGCTGTCGATACTTTCCACGAAAGAAAATGTAAATCTGACGACGCTGGGCTTTGACGGTGCGGAGGAGCAGGAATTTTCCGCAATCGTCACTCCTATCGAGATAGCGGGAGAACGTCTCGGGACGCTGTTTTTGTACCGCCGTGAAAAAAGCTACAGCATTGACGATATTATCCTGTGCGAGTACGGAGCGACGGTCGTGGGACTGGAAATGCTGCGCGCCGTCAATGAAGAGAGCGCGGAGGAGGACCGGAAAACCGCAGTCGTACACGCTGCCCTCGGCACGCTGTCTTATTCCGAGCTGGAAGCGATAGGGCTGATATTTGAAGAGTTAAAGGGCGGCGAGGGCATCCTCGTTGCAAGCAAGATAGCGGATCAGGCAGGGATAACCCGTTCGGTGATCGTAAATGCGCTCAGAAAGTTTGAGAGCGCGGGAATCATCGAGTCCCGTTCTTCCGGGATGAAGGGAACCTATATCAAGATAAGGAATGAATTTGCCTATTCGGAGATACAGAAGCTCAGAGAAAAGAAATAAAAACTCCCCCTTGCAAGAGGGGGAGTTTTGTGTTAGAATTCAAATGTTATAGCGAAAAAACACGCATTCTGCTGCGCCGCGGGTGTCCCTTAACGCTTTGGATGGCGGCGGATCGAAGGTATCCTTCGTAAAGAGTGCGGAAGAACAAACCACAGGAGGACTAAAAATGAGCGTTATTTCCATGAAACAGTTACTTGAAGCAGGTGTTCATTTCGGACATCAGACCAGAAGATGGAACCCTAAGATGGCTCCCTACATCTTCACAGAGAGAAACGGCATCCACATCATCGACTTACAGAAGTCTGTTGTAAAAGTGGACGAGGCTTACAAGGCAGTATTTGAAATCGCTGCACAGGGCGGCACAATCCTGTTCGTAGGCACAAAGAAGCAGGCACAGGATGCTGTTAAGACCGAGGCTGAGCGCTGCGGAATGTACTATGTAAATGAGAGATGGCTGGGCGGTATGCTCACAAACTTCAAGACCATCAGAAGCAGAATCGAGAGACTTAAAGCAATCGAGGCTATGGCTGAAGACGGTACCTTTGAAGTTCTTCCCAAGAAGGAAGTTATCCAGATCAAGAAAGAGTGGGAGAAGCTGGAGAAGAACCTTGGCGGTATCAAGGATATGACCAGAATCCCCGACGCTATCTTCGTTGTTGACCCTAAGAAGGAGAGAATCTGCGTACAGGAGGCTCACGCTCTGGGAATCACACTGATCGGTATCGGCGATACCAACTGCGATCCGGAAGAGTTAGACTACATCATCCCTGGTAACGACGACGCTATCAGAGCCGTTAAGCTTATCACATCCAAGATGGCAGACGCTGTGATCGAAGCAAATCAGGGTGAAGAGGTTTACACTGAAGAGGCAGTTGCCGCTGCTGAGGGCGAAGCTTCTGATATCGAAGAGGTTGCTTCTCAGGAGGCATAAATAGCTGATTCGGGATTTTGAATCCTGAAGGAACATGACAACCGGTTTTTAATGGAGGATTGAAAAATGGCTGTTACAGCTGCAATGGTAAAAGAATTAAGAGAAATGACCGGCGCCGGCATGATGGACTGCAAAAAGGCGCTGACCGCTACAGACGGCGATATGGATGCTGCTGTAGAATTTTTAAGAAAGAACGGACAGGCGAAGGCTGAGAAGAAGGCAAGCCGTATCGCAGCAGAAGGTATCTGCCGCATCGTTGCAAAGGATGACAGCACAGCAGCTGTCGTTGAAGTAAACTCCGAGACAGACTTCGTTGCAAAGAATGAGAAGTTCCAGACATTTGTAGGCGCGGTAGCAGAGCAGGTTGTTGCTTCTGAAAATACAGATCTGGACGCATTCATGGCTGAGCCTTGGCATGAAGATACATCCAAGACTGTAAAGGATGTTCTGGTTGAGCAGATCGCAGTTATCGGTGAGAACTTAAAGATCAGAAGATTCGAGAAGGTTGTTGCAGAGCACGGCTGTGTTGTATCCTACACACATGGCGGCGGCCGCATCGGCGTTTTGGTTGAGGCTGATACAGACGTTGTAAACGACGCTGTAAAAGAGGCTCTGACAAACGTTGCAATGCAGATCGCAGCTCTGAATCCGAAGTATGTTTCTACTGCTGATGTATCCGAAGAGTACAAAGAGCACGAGAAAGAGATCCTGAAGGCTCAGATCGCAAACGATCCCAAGATGGCAGGCAAGCCCGAGAAGGTTATCGAGGGTGCAGTAGTAGGCCGTCTGAACAAAGAGCTGAAGGAAGTATGCCTGCTTGAGCAGGTTTACGTTAAGGCAGAGGATGGCAAACAGACTGTTGCTCAGTATATTGCACAGGTTGGCAAGGATAACGGCGCAAACCTTTCTGTAAAGAGATTCGTTCGTTTCGAGACCGGCGAAGGTATCGAAAAGAAGCAGGAGGATTTTGCGGCAGAGGTTGCTGCACAGCTCGGCTGATCGACTGAAAGAAAAATATAAAAGCTGTAAATCAAACGGAAGGTATATTCCGGATGAGATGCAGATTAAAACCCTTGAAAAGCCCGCTTTTGAGCTTTTCGAGGGTTTTTTATATGTATTTGTATGAAAGGAAGACTTTGCTGCTTAGGAAGACTTTTGTAATGAGTTTACCCCTCCCGAAAAATTACGTTTTACCGGAATTGATTTTCAATGAAAAAACGTGTACAATATCTAAATGACTTCAGTAATGATAATAGGGGAGTTGTGAGATGTACCAGAGAAAATCAAATTTACAAAATTTAATCGTGATGCTGATGGATTGCGGTATCATTGCAGTCAGCCTTATGATCGCCAATTACATGCGTAATGGACGCCTGTTTGAAAGTGATGATGCGCGGATGGATTTTGGTCTGCTTCTTGGGGCGAGCCTTGTCGTCTTTCTTGCGCTGAATCTGTTTGGAAACCTGTATCGGGGCATGCTTGTAAGGGGACCGCTGCATGAATTGATATGTGTTGTGAGAAACAATGCGGTGATATTTGCGGGAGCGGCGGTTGTGCTGTATTTTCTCGGAAGGCTGGATGCATATTCCAGACTGGTGTTTTTCTATTTTATCCTGTTGGATTGTGTGCTGATGCTGGTTGCACATCAGTTGTGGAAACGGTTTTTCCCATCGCTTTATCGTCTTTTCAGGGAGAGCAGACGGACGCTGCTGGTAGCGGACAGCGCATTTGCAGAAGCGCTGGCAGAGGATATGAATGCGTCTAAGGGTTTGAGCTATGAGCTACTCGGAATCATTGTCATGGACGGTGAGAAACGGGAGAGTATAAAAGGGCTGCCTGTTGTCGCAGATGGAAAAGATCTGATCGAATACTGTAAGGGTGCGTCGCTGGATGAGGTGATCGTGGCGGCGGAAGACCCTCAGAAAAAGGAGATACTGGAGATACTGGATTTGTTGTCCCAGATGGGGGTTACGATCCACTGCAGAATTCCAATCCCGGAGCTGTCGGGCGCTCATCAGAAAGCACTGACACAGTTCGGACGGTTTTATACGGTAACCTATGCAAACCGTTTTGTCCCGGTGGGACAGCTGTTGTTAAAGCGCCTTCTGGATATTTTCGGCGGTCTTGTTGGGCTCGTTATTTTGAGCATCCTTACGGTCATTGTAGGACCGCTGATAAAGCTTGAATCTCCCGGTCCTGTTTTCTTTGCACAAAAGAGAATCGGCCGCAACGGACGCATTTTCAAGATGTACAAGTTCCGCTCTATGTATGCGGATGCGGAAGAGCGAAAGAAAGAACTGATGGCCCAGAATGAGATGAACGGGCTGATGTTCAAGATGGAAAATGACCCGAGGATTACAAAGATAGGTGGATTTTTAAGGAAGACGAGTCTGGATGAGTTTCCGCAGTTCATCAATATTTTAAAAGGAGATATGAGCCTTGTGGGGACGCGTCCTCCGACGCTGGATGAGTTTGCACAGTATAGCCCCTATCATAAGAAGCGTCTGAGCTTTCGACCGGGTCTGACCGGGATGTGGCAGGTGAGCGGAAGGAGCGACATCACGGACTTTGAGGAGATTGTCCGTCTGGATGTGGAATATATCGATAACTGGTCGTTTATGCTTGATATCAAGATTTTATTGAAAACAGTGCTTCAGGTATTTTCACAGAAGGGTGCAAGATAATGGCTCACAGAAGGAGTTTTGATCGATGAGAAAAGGTTTGAAGGGCTGCGCGGCTGTTTTAGGCTGCGCGGCTGTTTTGGCGATTTCGGGCTGTGGGAATACCGAAGCTTTGGAGACTGTGGAAAACGGCACAGAGGAAATTGCATCCGGGGCAGGAATTGAAAGTATTGATGAAACGGCTACAGGTTCAGAGGAAAGACTTCCGACCGGAACGAAGGCTGCCGAGGCGATGAAAAAGGGAGAGACGATACCGGAAAAACTGGATGCGCTGCGGAAGATAAACGGAGATGCTTACGCGTGGCTGGATATTCCGGGAACGGATATCAGCTTTCCGATTCTGCAGGACAGTCAGGATACGGCGTTTTATCTGAGCCATAATGAAGACCGGGAAGAGGATGGGGACGGCTGTATCTATACGGAGTATGTGAACAGCAGGGATTTTACGGATAACAATACGGTAGTCTACGGCAGAAATGTTGGAGGACGTTTTGGAAAACTGCATGAATATCAGGACAGGGATTTTTTTGACCGGAACAGGAGTATTGTGATATATATGCCGGGTGAAACGTTTGAATATAAGATTTTTGCAGCATATCCGTATGATGATCGCCATCTGATCGCATCCTATGATTTTTCGGATGAGACAGTTTACCAGAACTATCTGAATGAGATTCTGGCGACCCGTAAGATAGACTCTTTTATAGATACATCCGTGGAAGTGACGGCAAATGATCGTATTATTACGTTGTCCACCGGAGTGACTGGACAGGACGACCAGCGGTATCTTGTTCAGGCGGTTTTGGTTAAAGGAGCGGAATGAGACAGGAAAAGAAACGGAGAAAAAAGAAAAAAAGATTCTCGGCAGGGCAGAAGGCAGGGATATTATTTCTTTTGCTTACAGGAATATTTCTGGTGCTGGGGATTACGGTCGGGGCTGTATATATGGTAATGAACCACAGTGGTCAGAACCGTCTGGCAAAAAAGCAGGAGGCGGTGCCGGTTCAGATGCAGCAGGAAACGGAAAGTCCGGATGAAACGCAGGAGCAGCTTGAGGCGGGCAGTATCCGATATCAGGGAAAGGTCTATACTTATAAAAAAGATATCCTTACATTCCTGTTTATGGGGATTGATAAAACAGGAGAGGTAAAGGCATCATCCAATCTGTTTAAGGGCGGGCAGGCGGATGCGCTTTTTCTGGCGGCGCTTGACCCACAGGAAAAAAAGATCAGCATTATTGGAATCAATCGAGATACGATGACTCCGATGGATGTATTCGATAAAAACGGTCTGTATGCCGGAAGGCAGACGGCTCAGATAGCGCTTTCCCATGCCTATGGAGAAGGAATGGAGGAAAGCTGTGAAAATACGGTAAAGGCGGTTTCGGAGCTTTTTTATGGTCTGCCGATACATGGCTACTGCGCTTTGAATATGTCGGTGGTGGCAGATATAAACGATGCGGTCGGAGGCGTAGACGTGGTGATACCTGAATCTGCGGCAGGGCTGGAAAAAGGCTGGGTCGCCGGTGAAACGGTACATCTGGAGGGTGAAGAAGCGCACAAATTCATCCGCTACCGTGATACAAAGAAGGCGCAGAGCGCGAGCGAGCGGCTGGAGCGGGAAAAGCAGTATCTGACACAGTTCATCGCCCGGGCAAAAAGTGCGATGAAAGAAGACATGACTCTTCCGCTTACACTTTATACGGCGATTACTCCATATATGGTAACAAATGTGACGGCAGAAGAGGCGGTATATCTGGCAGGCGAAGCGTTATCATACAGCTTTGGGACGCAAGATCTGCATTCGATGAAAGGGACTGTGAAAATGGGGGAAAAATTCGAAGAATTTTACCCGGATGAAACGGCGCTGTATGAGCTTGTGCTGGATGTTTTTTATGAAGAAAAGGTAGAATGACAGAAAAGCGCGCAGTCAAAATATAAGACAGTTCAACTGATAAAAAGATATTGACAGACGGGAAACCGTGTGTTGATATAGATGAAAAGAAGCCACACAAATTCTTTTAGGAAAGGGGGATGATTGACATGAAAAAGAAAATGGCAATTATTCTTTCACTTATGTTGGCCTGCTCCATCGGCGCAACCGCGATAGCGGCTCCGAGCCCGACATTGGTGCAGACGCAGACTCCGGGAACTCAGATTGTGATCGACGGCGCGAATGCAAATGTCATCGCATCTGCAAATCAGGCGGTTACGGCAGCTCCGGTAAATGGAAATACCAGTGCGGTAGCTCCCGGAACAACATTCATAACAGATGGACAGCTGGTAGACTCTGCAGCAGTCGCGCTGATCGTAAGCCCTGTAAATGCAACTCAGGCAGCGGCATCCGTACAGGCATTGTCTGCGGCTTTTGCATCTCAGAAAACACAGATCATCAACTTTACAGGCAGAACTGACCTTTCTCTGACGGATGCTCAGAACCGCATACGTGTGCTGAGCAATGTTGTTGTAAGCTTACAGACTGCTGACGGCCGTAAGGTAAGCCAGAACGGTTCTATTTCCGTAACACGCAGACTGGCAGATATTCTGGGCGGTGTGAAACTTGCGGAAGGCGAGACAATTCAGGCTCTTTATCAGAGAGCAGACGGCACATGGGTGGCAGTTCCTGTTGTTGTAAGCAACGGGGTTGTTGCATTTGCACTGCCTTCCTTTAGTGGGGCTGTAAATGTAGTATTTACGGTGGCAACCGGAAAAAATGCCGCACAGCTTGCGACTGTAACTTCTCCCAGAACCTGACCCGGTTTTGGGACTTTTTGACGAAGTAATAGTAAATAGTGTGGTTTCGTGCAGGAGCGCTGTCCTTTCCAAAATGAAGGGGCGGCGCTCTTTGTATATAGCTCTTGCAGGGGAGAAGAATGCTGTTTTTGAAGGGCGATTTTGAAATTGAGCCTTTACATAAAAGGCTTTATGTGCTATACTCAGCGAGTATGAAATTCAGCCGATGCTCAGGTGTGGGACACTCCGACCCGTCCTTAGTATCAGGCGGTTAAAAAACAAGGAGGATTTATCAATGATTTCCAAAGAGAAGAAAACAGCCATTATCAAAGAGTATGCCAGAACAGAAGGCGACACAGGTTCACCGGAGGTTCAGGTAGCAGTTCTGACAGCAAGAATTCAGGAGCTGACCGAGCACTTAAAGAGCAACCCGAAGGATCATCATTCCAGAAGAGGTCTGCTGCAGATGGTAGGTCAGAGACGTGGTCTGCTTGACTATCTGAAGAAGACTGATATCGAGAGATATCGTACACTGATCGACAGACTGGGCATCAGAAAGTAATAATGGATGGACAGGGCGGAGAGCTATGCCGGCTTTTTCGCCCTGTTTTGATACATGGCAGAGCATATTGTTTTGTGTACGCCGCAGGCGTTTGTCGAGACCACTGATAAGGACACCGGAAACAGGAACAGCGTTTTTATCAGTAGTTTCGACACTTGGGCGTCCTCAGCTGATATGCATTTTGGAGAACGAAGCTTAAAAAGAAAAGGAGAGACGAAATGTATAAGACATTTTCAATGGAACTGGCCGGACGCACATTGAGCGTTGATATCGGCCGTGTTGCTGCACAGGCAAATGGCGCGGCATTTATGCATTATGGTGATACCACAGTGCTGTCTACTGCAACTGCAAGCGAGAAACCGAGAGAAGGTATCGACTTTTTCCCGTTATCTGTAGAATTTGAAGAGAAGCTGTATTCGGTAGGCAAGATCCCCGGCGGTTTCAATAAGAGAGAAGGCAAAGCGAGTGAAAACTCCGTTCTGACGAGCCGCGTTATCGACCGTCCCATGCGCCCTCTGTTCCCGAAGGATTACCGTAATGATGTTACACTGAACAATCTGGTTCTTTCTGTAGACCCGGAGTGCCGTCCGGAGCTTGTGGCGATGATCGGTTCTGCTATCGCAACATGTGTTTCCGATATTCCGTTTGCAGGTCCCTGTGCGATGACTCAGGTTGGTCTGATTGATGGCGAGTTTGTTATCAACCCTTCTCAGGAGCAGTGGAAGAAAGGCGACCTGCAGCTGACAGTTGCCTCCACGAGCGAGAAGGTCATCATGATAGAGGCTGGAGCGAATGAAGTTCCTGAGGATGTGATGATCGATGCGATATATAAGGCGCATGATGTAAACCAGACGCTGATAGCATTTATCAATCAGATTGTAGCTGAAGTGGGCAAAGAAAAGCATTCCTATACGAGCTGTGCGGTTCCCGAAGAGCTGTTTGCAGCAATCAGGGAAATCGTTCCTCCGGAAGAGATGGAAGAGGCTGTATTTACAGACGTAAAGCAGGTTCGTGAGGAGAATATCCGTCAGATCACAGCGCGTCTGGAAGAGGCCTTTGCAGATAAGGAAGAATGGCTGGCTGTTTTGGGCGAGGCTGTTTATCAGTATCAGAAAAAGACTGTCCGCAAGATGATCTTAAAAGATCATAAGCGTCCCGACGGACGTGCGATCAATCAGATCCGTCCTCTGGCGGCAGAGATTGATCTGATTCCGAGAGTACACGGTTCCGGTATGTTTACGCGCGGCCAGACTCAGATATGCAATATTTGTACGCTGGCGCCTCTGTCCGAAGTTCAGAAGCTGGATGGTCTGGACGAGCATGAGGTTTCCAAGAGATATATGCACCACTACAATTTCCCTTCTTACTCTGTAGGCGAGACGAAGCCCTCCAGAGGTCCCGGACGCCGCGAGATAGGCCATGGCGCGCTGGCTGAGAAGGCTCTGCTTCCTGTAATCCCGTCAGAGGAAGAATTCCCGTATGCTATCCGTACAGTATCCGAGACATTTGAGTCCAACGGCTCTACTTCTCAGGCTTCTGTATGTGCATCCACGCTGTCTCTGATGGCGGCAGGTGTTCCGATCAAGAAACAGGTTGCCGGTATTTCCTGTGGTCTGGTAACAGGTGATACAGATGATGATTACATTGTCCTGACAGATATTCAGGGACTTGAAGATTTCTTCGGCGATATGGACTTTAAGGTGGCTGGTACTCATGACGGTATCACTGCTATCCAGATGGATATCAAGATACATGGTCTGACCAGACCTATTGTTGAAGAAGCTATTTCGAGGACGAAGGAAGCAAGAGAGTATATCATTAACGAAGTACTCACGCCCTGCATCGCTCATCCCAGAGCAACTGTCGGCGAGTATGCTCCGAAGATAATCTCTATCAAGATAGAACCTGAAAAAATAGGCGATGTAGTAGGTCAGAGAGGCAAGACCATCAACGAGATCATTGCGCGTACAGGCGTGAAGATAGATATTACGGACGATGGCAACGTATCTGTTTGCGGTACTGATAAGGAAATGATGGATAAGGCTGTTGAGATGATAAAGATCATTACAACAGAGTTCCAGGCAGGACAGATATTCAAAGGCACAGTCGTAAGCATAAAAGAGTTCGGTGCATTTGTGGAATTCGCACCGGGCAAGGAAGGCATGGTTCATATTTCCAAAATCGCAAAAGAGCGCATCGACCGTGTGGAGGATGTACTGACGCTGGGAGATAAAGTAACTGTAGTATGCCTTGGTAAGGACAAGATGGGCAGAATGAGCTTCTCTATGAAAGACGTTGCACAGATTTGAGAAGGAACTGCAATTTTAAAATATCGATAAGATAAAACGGAAAACCGTACAGGCACTGAGTGGTCTGTACGGTTTTTTTGTCAGCCGGGCTGGTTTGGAAGAAGTATGCCTTTGGGAAAAAGCACTTCCTATTTAAAAAAAGATATGTTACAATGCTGTTAAGTACAGAAAGTACATGAAGTCCTGTTTCAGGATGGAAGCAGGCATTTCTGAGATCGGGTTGTTCTATTGCATTTCAAAAATGAAACAAATCCTCCGACAATTCGGAACAAACACCAGAGGCAGATAAAAATGACTGAAAAAAGGAGCATAAAGAATGATGAAAGAAAAATATGAATCATTGGCCTTGCATGATCTGAAGGAGATTGCAAAAACCAGAGGGATGAAAGGGATTTCAGCCATGAAAAAGGCAGAGCTTGTGGAAGCAATGCTGGCTCTGGATGAAAAAGAGGCGTCGGAGAAGGAACGGGAGAACGCAGAACCGGCAGAAAAGAAGGAAACGCCCCAGAAGCGTGTACCCCGCAGAAAAGTGGTGATTTCCGATGGAACAGATACAAGAAGTGCTGGATATGAAGCGACGGAAGTCAGACCTGCTTTTGAATCGGAAACTGCTGTGGTAAGGGAGGCTTCGGGCGAGTACCGGGATACGGAGGCAGATCGTGAAAACCGCCGTTCCCGTCAGGCAGGGCGTTATCAGGAGCGCTACAACAGCCCTTATAACAGAGGGACGTCACCGATGATGTCGGCAGAAGAAGATAAGTTCCCGGCAGAGCTCGACAGCGGAGTGACTGTTGGAGGGATTCTGGAAGTGATGCCGGACGGCTACGGTTTTATCCGTTCCGATAATTACCTGCCCGGAGATAATGACGTGTATGTAGCACCCAGCCAGATACGCCGTTTTGGATTGAAAACGGGAGATATTCTGGAAGGAAATACGAGGGTGCGGACGCAGAATGAGAAGTTTTCCGCACTTTTATATGTTAAGACGATTAACGGATATACTACGGAAGAAGCATGCAAACGGAATAATTTTGAAGATATGACGCCTATTTTCCCGGACAGCCGTCTGAAAATGGAGCAGAGCGGTTCCTCTGTGGCAATGCGGATCATGGATCTGCTGAGCCCTATCGGAAAAGGGCAGAGAGGTATGATCGTTTCGCCTCCGAAAGCAGGTAAGACAACGCTGTTAAAAGAGGTGGCGCAGGCGGTAAAGCGCAATTATCCGGACATGCATCTGATAATCCTTCTTATCGATGAGCGGCCGGAGGAAGTGACGGATATGAAGGAGACAGTGGAAGGCCCGAATGTGGAAGTTATCTATTCTACATTTGACGAGCTGCCGGATCATCATAAACGTGTATCGGAGATGGTGATAGAGCGTGCAAAGCGACTTGTAGAGCATAAGAAGGACGTTATGATCTTATTAGACAGCATTACGCGCCTGACAAGAGCCTATAATCTGGTTGTTCCGCCGAGCGGAAGGACGCTTTCAGGCGGTATTGATCCGGCTGCGCTGCATATGCCGAAACGCTTTTTCGGTGCGGCACGCAACATGCGAGAGGGAGGAAGCCTGACGATACTTGCAACGGCACTGGTAGATACGGGATCAAAGATGGACGACGTTATTTACGAGGAGTTCAAGGGGACGGGAAACATGGAGCTGGTGCTTGACAGGAAGCTGTCCGAGAAGCGGCTCTTCCCGGCTATCGACATTCCGAAAACAAGTACGCGGCGTGAGGATCTGCTGTTGACTTCCGAAGAGATGGAGGCAATCAATATCGTGCGCCGTGGTCTGAATGGAATGAAATCTGATGAGGCTGTGGATAAGATACTGGATTTGTTTGCAAAGACAAAGAACAACAGGGAATTTGTTGACACTGTGAAAAAAATGCGTATTATCTAAACGGAATAGAATACGGCAGCGCAGCTTCGTTTGCCCACAAATGGGCGATTGGCCCCTGTCGCTCTGCCCGTCCCAAACGATGGAGGCATGGTTTGGGACGGATTTTGACAGGAACGGTTCAGCTCCCGTACAGCGTCCGACGCTGTGAAGCCGGCAGGAAGCGGAGAACAAACGATTGCCTCTGCCGTGGCTGCCGGATAAAAATCCGTTGACATCCTCCCTGCAAAGTGTTATTCTACCGTTATGCAAATTTCCCTGTGAGGGAGTAGCAAGCGCAGGTTTCTGCGGAACAAGTCAACATCCCCGATCCGATAGGATCTGGCTTGTTTTAAATTGCGAGACTCATGAACAGCTCTTTTAGGGGGCTGCCGGAGTCTTTTTTATTTACCATAAGGGAAAATATTTGACTCGGGCGCTGCTTTTTGGGAAGGCTGTAACAGAGTCTTTTTTTATACGACGGGGAAGGAACTTTTTTATCGTATAAAAAACACGCTTATGCGTACTCGCGGGTGACAGAACACGCGCCCGGCGTTTTATCCAATGGGTAGCTCACAGGGAGAAGCTACAGATAAGGAGGCAAAAGAATGCGGTATTATTGTGAAGGCAAAGAAGAAGTCCTGCAGCAGGTACAGTCTTCTGAAAAGGGGCTTTCTACGGCAGAGGCACAGAAGCGTCTGGAAGAAAACGGTAGAAACGCACTGGAAGCGGCAAAGGGAAAATCTCTGTTACGTCGTTTTCTGGAACAGCTGGCAGACCCGATGATCATCATCCTGCTGGCGGCGGCTCTTGTCAGCGGCGTGCTGGCAGTAGTTGAAAATGACAGCTTTGCAGATGTCATCATCATTCTGGCGGTGGTTATCATCAATGCTGTTCTTGGTGTTTATCAAGAAAGCAAGGCAGAGAAGGCAATCGAAGCGCTTCAGAAGATGTCTGCAGCGACTTCCAAAGTTCTGCGTGACGGTAAGATTCAGATCGTTCCCAGCGAAGAGCTGGTTGTAGGCGATGTGGTTCTTTTGGAGGCAGGTGATGCGGTTCCTGCTGACGGACGTCTTTTGGAGAGCGCGAGCCTGAAGATCGAGGAGGCTGCACTGACCGGTGAATCTGTTCCGGTAACGAAGCTGATAGACCTCATTAACTTAAAGGAAAATGAAAAAGACGTTCCTCTGGGCGACCGTAAGAACATGGTATATATGGGCAGTACAGTCGTTTACGGACGCGGCAGCGCGGTTATTACCGGAACCGGTATGAATACCGAGATGGGTAAGATAGCGGATGCGCTGGCTCAGGCAGAAGACGGCCAGACTCCTTTACAGAGAAAGTTAAGCCAGCTGTCCAAGATACTGACCTGGATCGTGCTGGGAATCTGTATCATTGTATTTGGCGTTCAGCTGTTCAGAGCGGGAAGCTTCCACTTTGATGTTATCCTGAATTCCTTCATGATAGCAGTATCTCTTGCGGTTGCAGCTATCCCTGAAGGTCTGGCGGCAGTCGTAACAGTCGTTCTTTCCATCGGTGTTACGAACATGTCAAAGAGAAATGCGATCATCCGTAAACTGACAGCGGTTGAGACTCTTGGCTGTGCACAGATAATCTGCTCTGATAAGACAGGTACTCTGACACAGAATAAGATGACAGTAGTGGATTTCTTCGGCGAGGATGAAAAAGAGCTGGCTGCGGCGATGGCTCTTTGCAGCGATGCGGAAATCGACGAAAACGGAGAAGTTACAGGAGAGCCTACCGAGGCTGCCCTGGTAGCATGGTCCGGTAAGCTCGGACAGGACAAGAATCAGCTGAAAAAAGAGCGTGCCCGCGTTATGGAAGCGCCTTTTGATTCCGGTCGTAAGATGATGTCCACAATCCATGAAGTCAACGGAAGCTATATCCAGTATACAAAGGGTGCTCCGGATGTGGTTGTGACAAAATGTGCTTACTATTTAAAAGATGGTAAGGCATGCCCGATGACAAAAGAATATGAGGCAGAAATCTTAAAGGCAAATAAAGCAATGGCAGATAAGGCTCTGCGTGTTCTGGCATGCGCACAGCGCGTATGGACAGACAAGCCTGCCAGTGCGGAACCGGCTGATCTGGAGCAGGATCTTTGCTTCGCAGGTCTGTGCGGTATGATCGATCCGGTTCGTCCGGAAGTAAAAGCGGCCATCGTGGAATGCCGCGAAGCAGGTATCCGTCCTGTTATGATAACCGGCGACCATGTGGATACAGCGGTTGCTATTGCGAAAGAGCTGGGTATCATCACAGAGACGACCCATGCTATCACAGGCGCGCAGCTGGATCAGATGGATGATGCAGAATTTGAAAAAGAGTTCCGCAACATCAGCGTTTATGCGCGCGTACAGCCTGAGCATAAGACGAGGATAGTCAACGCCTGGAGAAACGCGGGCTATATCACCGCGATGACAGGCGACGGCGTAAACGATGCTCCTTCCATTAAAGCTGCGGATATCGGCGTTGGAATGGGTATCACCGGAACAGACGTAACAAAGAATGTTGCGGATATGGTTCTGACAGATGATAACTTCGCAACAATTGTCGGCGCAGTAGAAGAAGGTCGTCGTATTTATGATAACATCAGAAAAGCCATTCAGTTCCTGTTGGGCTCCAATATGAGTGAGGTGCTGAGTATCTTCTTTGCAACGCTGATGGGCTTTACAATCTTACAGCCGGTACATCTGCTGTGGATCAATCTTGTAACAGACTGCTTCCCGGCGCTTGCTCTCGGTATGGAAAAGGCAGAGCCGGATATCATGAAGCGTAAGCCCAGAGATGCCAAAGCGGGTATTTTCGCAGGCGGCATGGGTATTGATATTGCATATCAGGGTGCATTCATAACACTGCTGACGCTCGGTTCCTATTTCATCGGTCACTACATGGAGAGCGGCGTATGGGAGATTACGAACAGTGCTCATGGCACAACGATGGCGTTTGTTACAATGTCTATGGCAGAAATTTTCCACAGCATGAACATGCGCTCTCAGCGTGGAAGTATTTTCAAGCTTGGTTCTCATAACAAGGTTCTGTTCTGGGCAGGTCTTGGTTCTCTGCTTGCAACAACTCTGGTATGTGAGGTTCCTTTCCTTGCGGCAGCATTTGAATTCACATCCGTTGAGCCGATGGAGTATATTGTTGCACTCGTAATGGGCGCACTGATCATCCCTGTAGTCGAGCTTGTGAAATTCATCCAGCGTAAGATGAATAAAGAAAAATAAAACACAAAAAAGGTATTGCATCCTGTAGAAAGCTATGCTACAATGAGTAAGCTGTCCGTAGATTATTACGGACAGCAAGCGGATGAGAACGAAAAGTAACAATCAACAATATAGAACGAGGTGAAAGAACATGAAAGAGGGAATCCATCCTAATTACTATCAGGCAACTGTAACATGCAACTGCGGCAACACATTCGTGACAGGCTCCACAAAGCCCGAGATCCACGTTGAAGTTTGCTCCAAGTGCCATTCTTTCTATACCGGCCAGCAGAAAGCGGCTCAGGCTCGCGGACGTATTGATAAGTTCAACCGCAAGTACGGTGTGGCAAGCAAATAAGGATTGCGTAAGGTTGAGGTTTGTATAAATCTCAACCTTAATTTTTAGGTACAGTTCACAGCAAGGGATAAGAGTATGAGCAGGAAAAGGAAAAAATGTTATTGCGGTATCGGCGGTCAGGCGGTGCTGGAAGGCGTCATGATGAAAAATGAGGACCGTTATGCAGTTGCAGTACGCAAGGCTGACGGCAGTATTGAAATCAAGAAGGAAGAATATAAAGGAATCTGGGGCGGCAAAAAGGTGACAAAGATTCCTTTTTTAAGAGGAATATTCAATTTTCTGGATTCTCTCGTCCTCGGAATGAGCACGCTTACATGGTCAGCGCAGTTTTTTGAGGAAGAGGATACCAAGGAGGAAAATAAAAGGACAGTAAAAGACAAAAAGCAGGAAAAGGTACCGGGCAGCGGAGCGGACAAGCTGGCAACAGGAGCAACGGTGGCGTTTTCCATCGTGCTCGCAGTGGCGATATTTATCGCATTGCCTTATTTTCTGAGTCTTATTTTTGCAAGGTATATTTTAAATCAGTCTCTGCTGGCCATTGTGGAGGGAGTTCTCAGGCTTTTGATTTTTGTGGGCTATGTGGCGGCAATATCAGCGATGAAGGATATCAGGCGCGTATATATGTATCACGGGGCAGAGCATAAGTGCATTAATTGTATTGAGCGCGGACGGGAGCTGACAGTGAAAAACGTCCGGAAAAGCTCACGGCAGCACCGGCGCTGCGGGACAAGCTTCCTTTTATTTGTAATGCTCATAAGCGTTGTATTGTTTATGTTTATCCGTATTCCTAATCCGATAGCCCGTCTGGCAGTAAGGATACTGCTCGTTCCGGTGATAGCGGGCATTTCCTATGAAATCATCAGATTGGCGGGAAGGAGCGACAACTGGTTTGTACGGATCGTTTCAGCACCGGGTATGTGGCTGCAGAAGCTGACGACAAAGGAACCGGACGATTCCATGATAGAGGTCGCCATCGCATCCGTGGAAGCTGTTTTTGACTGGAAAGCATATTTGAAAGGAACTTTCGGATATGATGTGAACGAATGGGAACGTGAAGAAGCGGAAGCAGCAAGAGAAGAAGCGGAAGAGGTGAGTCAGAATGACTTACCGTGAGTTGTATGAAGAAGGAAAGGCAGAGCTGGAACAGGCGGGGATAGAGGAAGCATCACTGGATGCCCGTTTGCTTTTGGAGTTTGTGTGCGGCACATCGCATAGCGATCTTTTGGTGCATGGAAGTCGTGACATGGATGGTGAAAAGGAAAGAAACTATCGGGAGCTGACAGCAAGGCGGGCGGGACATATCCCGCTTCAGCATCTGACCGGAGAACAGGAATTTATGGGGCTTTCCTTTTCGGTAAATGAAAATGTGCTCATTCCGCGGCAGGATACTGAAGTTTTGGTGGAAGAGGTAATGCGGGCGATAAGCGACGGCTCGCGGATTTTGGATGTATGTACCGGTTCGGGATGCATTTTGCTGAGCCTTTTGCATTATTCCAACGGCTGCAGCGGTGTGGGTACGGATATTTCGGAAAAAGCACTGGAGACCGCCAGGGTAAACGCCGGACGGCTGGAAGAAAAAAATGCTGAATTTGTGCAGGGCGATCTGTTCGAGAATGTAGAGGGCCGCTTTCATGTAATTGTGTCTAACCCGCCGTATATTGCGACACAGGTCATTGGCGGGCTGATGGAAGAAGTACGTCTGCATGAACCGATGTGCGCGTTGGACGGAGGAGAGGACGGACTTTATTTTTACCGCAGGATTACAAAAGAGGCGAAGTCCCATCTGTGTGGGGGCGGACAGCTTTTTTTTGAAATCGGGCATGACCAGGGAGAAGCGGTATCAGAGCTGATGCGTGAGGAAGGATACCGGGATGTGGAGTGCATAAAGGATTTTGCGGGACTGGACCGGGTGGTCTTTGGAACGCTTTACAGCGGCGATATAATTGAAACAGGAAAGGAATAAGATGTTTGATAAGCTGGAGGATCTGCTGATCCGTTTTGAAGAAATCATGGGCGAATTAAATGAGCCGGATGTTACATCGAATCAGGCGCGGTTCCGCGCATTGATGAAGGAACAGAGCGATCTGACTCCTATCGTGGAGGCATATCGGGAATATAAAAAGTGTACGCAGGATATTGAGGATAGCCTGACGATGCTGGAAGAGGAAAGCGATGCAGAGATGAAGGAGATGCTCAAGGAGGAGCTGGGCGCGGCAAAAGACCGCGTACAGGAGCTGGAGCAGGAATTGAAGATACTCCTTTTGCCGAAAGACCCTAACGATGAGAAAAATGTTATCGTGGAAATACGCGCGGGAGCGGGGGGAGATGAGGCGGCATTGTTTGCTGCGGAAATCTACCGGATGTATGTGCGCTATGCGGAGCGTCAGCGCTGGAAGACGGAGACGATGGATGTGGAGGAAATCGGCATCGGCGGTATGAAAAACGTGAGCTTTATGATTTCAGGACAGGGAGCTTATTCCCGATTGAAGTACGAAAGCGGCGTGCATCGCGTACAGCGGGTACCGGAAACTGAGAGCGGCGGGCGTATCCATACGTCCACGATCACGGTGGCCATCATGCCGGAGGTAGAGGATTTTGACGTTCAGATAGATATGAATGACTGTAAGTTCGACGTATTCCGTGCGTCCGGAAACGGAGGGCAGTGTGTCAATACGACGGACTCTGCTGTACGGTTGACTCATCTCCCGACAGGAATCGTAATCTCCTGTCAGGATGAGAAGAGCCAGCTGAAAAATAAGGACAAGGCGCTGAAGGTGCTGCGCGCGAAGCTGTACGATCTGGAACAGCAGAAGCGTCATGATGAAGAGGCGGAGCTGCGGCGCAGTCAGGTCGGTACAGGTGACCGTTCTGAAAAAATCAGGACTTACAATTTCCCGCAGGGAAGAGTGACCGACCACCGCATCAAGCTTACATTGTATAAGATAGACGCCATCATGGACGGAGATATCCAGGAGCTGATAGACCATCTTATCGCAGCGGATCAGGCAGCAAAGCTTGCAAGGCTGAATCAGAATGAGATTGCCTGATATGCTAGAGTATTCCTTCCAGTTTTAGCAGGAATTCTTTTACGGAATCGCCGCAGGCATAGCCGTGGATATCCCCGTTTTTGCGGATGACCCTGTGGCAGGGCACGAGGATAAGGAGGGGATTATCGTGGTTCGCCTGTCCGACGGCGCGGACAGCTTTGGGGCTGCCGATAAGCTTAGCAATATCCTGATAGCTTCGCGTCTGGCCGTAGGGAATGGTGCAGAGGGCGTCCCAGACGCGCTGCCGGAACGGTGTTCCCCGGTAGAAGACAGGAAGCTCGAACGCCTTTCGCTTTCCGGCGAAATATTGTGCGAGCTGTTCCTGCGTCCGTTTGGAAAGCTCTGTTTCCGGTCCGGAATCGGAGAGCGGCGGGTAGGGCTTACCGCTTCCGGGAGGCTTGGCGGCTTCCAGTAAAGACAGCTCCGTGATAAAGCCGTCTTCCTCCTTCATGGATAAAAGCCCGATGGGGCTGGCAAAAAGATGGCAGAAAGTCATTGGCAGCCTCCTCTTTTTTGATACAGGATGATTTCGGGAGCGCTTCCATTGCAGCCATATGTACATATGAGAAGATAGTCTGCGTCCGCCACGATGCCGTAGCAGCGGTCGCTGCCGGGAATCTCTGTCTGGTTTCCGAAGTAGACATTACGGTCTTCCAGCAGCCTGACGGAGCTTTTGTTTGGAAGAGGATATTCCAGATTCACATAAAAACCGTTCAGCAGATTTAAGTCAGTGACATGAAGATTGGGAATGCCGAGAGAGTTGATATCATCTATCAGCTCTTTTTTTAATGCGTGGAAAGTATTGAAGCCGCCATTTTTAATACACTCGGCGGCAACACATGTCCCTCCAAAGGGATGGCCGTCTGTTTTGGTACAGCCGCCGCACTCTGCCCGACGGGGGCAGTCAGAGCAGCAGTCAACGCCGCAAATAGATAACATAGTGATACCTCCTGAAAAATTGACAGCATCATTATATCATTTTCTGAGGAATCATTTCCATTGATTTTTATAATTCATGTGCGTATAATATGACAGTGGGTTACTGTTCGCATCAGCGGCAGAGCCTGTGATGCAGAGGAAAACAGAGGAAAATAAAATGACATTAAAAGAGTTACCTATCGGAAAAACAGCAACGATACGGACAGTGGGAGGAGAAGGAGCGCTTCGGCAGCATTTTCTGGACATGGGCCTGATACCTCAGGGTGATGTGACGATGGTAAAATATGCTCCAATGGGCGATCCGATGGAGCTTCGGATACACAGCTATGAGCTGACGCTGCGGCTGGCGGATGCGGAGAAGATAGAGATAGAGAACGTGAGGGATGCAGAGCATACGGACGGGAAAAAGCTTCAGAAAGCGATACCTCATCCGGGTCTGGGTGAAGAAGGAAAATATCATCAGAAAAAGCATGAAAATCCGCTTCCGGATGGAGAACTGCTGACCTTTGCGCTGGCGGGCAACCAGAATTGCGGTAAGACGACGCTTTTTAATCAGTTGACGGGGTCCAGCCAGCATGTGGGTAATTTCCCGGGAGTGACGGTGGATAAAAAGGACGGTACGGTCCGCGGAAACGGTAATACGCTTGTGACGGACCTGCCGGGCATTTATTCCATGTCCCCGTATTCCAGCGAGGAAATCGTGACGAGGAATTTTTTGCTGGATGAGCATCCAAAAGGAATCATCAATATTGTGGATGCGACCAATATCGAGAGGAATCTGTATCTGACGATGCAGCTGATGGAGCTGGATATCCCGATGGTGCTGGCACTGAATATGATGGATGAAGTTCGGGAAAACGGAGGCTCTATTCTTGTCAATGAGATGGAGGAACTTTTAGGAATTCCGGTTGTTCCCATCTCTGCTGCAAAAAATGAAGGGATAGACGAGCTGGTATCCCATGCGCTCCATGTGGCAAAATATCAGGAAAGACCGGTTCAGGTAGACCTTTGCGACAGCAATGACGATGGTGGCGCAGTACACAGGTGTCTGCATTCCATCATGCATTTCATTGAAGATCATGCGAAGGAGGCAGGGATTCCGGTACGTTTCGCAGCATCCAAACTGGCGGAAGGCGATACGATCATTATGGAAAGCCTGAAGCTGGATCAGAATGAGAAGGAGACGCTGGAGCATATCATCAGGCAGATGGAAGCAGAGCGGGGGCTGGACAGGGCGGCTGCAATGGCGCATATGCGTTTTGATTTTATCGAAAAAGTATGTGAGCAGTCCGTGATACGCCCGAGGGAGAGCAAAGAACATATCAGAAGTGAAAAGATAGACCGCCTCCTGACGGGAAAATATACGGCGCTGCCATGCTTTGCGGGCATCATGGGGCTCGTGTTTTATCTGACCTTCGGTGTCATCGGAAAATTTCTGGCGGATATTCTGGATATGGGCATCACGGCACTGGGGGATATGGCGGACCGGCAGATGACTGCGTGGAATGTGAATTCGGTCGTACATTCGCTCGTGATAGACGGGATTTTTAACGGCGTGGGAAGTGTGCTGAGCTTCCTGCCGATCATCGTAACGCTGTTTTTCTTTCTGTCGATGCTGGAGGACAGCGGATATATGGCGAGAGTAGCTTTTGTGATGGATAAGCTGCTGCGTAAGATAGGATTATCGGGCAGAAGTATTGTTCCGATGCTGATAGGCTTCGGCTGCACGGTTCCGGGAGTCATGGCGAGCCGGACGCTGCCGTCTGCCCGCGACAGGAAGATGACGATACTTTTGACTCCTTTTATGAGCTGTTCTGCAAAGCTGCCGATATACGCATTTTTTACGGCGGCGTTTTTTCCGGAGCACGGGGCGCTCGTGATGATAGCGCTGTATTTTGGAGGCATGGCGATCGGGATATTAGCGGCTCTGGTATTGCGGAAAACGATGTTTGGCGGAGAGGCGGTTCCCTTTGTAATGGAACTGCCTAATTATCGGATGCCCGGAGCTAAAAATGTGGGGCATCTGCTCTGGGATAAGGCGAAGGATTTTCTGCAGAGGGCGTTTACGGTTATTTTTGCGGCAACGCTCATCATATGGTTTCTGCAGACCTTTGATATGCATCTGAATATCGTCGCGGATTCGCAGGACAGCATGCTTGCGATGGCTGCGGGCATCATCGCGCCGGTATTTGCTCCTATGGGATTTGGAGACTGGCGCATCTCAACAGCGCTGATAACAGGCTTTATGGCAAAGGAGAGCGTAGTGTCTACCCTGTCTGTCCTGTTTGGTTCTACACAGGCGCTGACAGCAGCACTGTCACCGCTTTCTGCGGTAAGCCTGCTTGTGTTCTGTCTGCTGTATACGCCGTGTGTGGCGGCAGTGGCGTCCATTAAAAGAGAGCTGGGCGGAAAGTGGGCAGTCGGGGTGGTCATCGGGCAGTGTGTGATAGCCTGGATAGCAGCGTTTGTGGTCTATCTGGCAGGAAATATTTTTATATAAATTTGATTGACATCCATTTTGACTTCGTTTAAAATAAGGACAAGTTGAGAAGTTATCAACCCACAAAATCAGGCGGGATATTTTCTGAGAAGAAGATGTCCTGCCATCCCCCCCTATATGAAGATGATGACCGCCGGTTTCCGGCGGTTTTTTTATGATAGGAAGGTTTCTTTCCTATCATAAAAAAGCACAATTATGTGCTAAGGCACATATTGTTATTGTTTACACCAGCCTCAAACTCTCGCCGTTTGAGGCGTGAGAACGTGATTCTGGGGTGAGCGGGTCTTTTTTTCATGTTTCCACAATAAAACTCAGGAAAAATCAGAAGTTTATCGGAGTATTAAAACACCTTTCATAAATTGTGTTTCATTATGTGTTTCATACACGATAGCTTTTTCTTCTTCAGTACATCCAATCAATATTTTTATTTCTGAATCCTTTTTCATCAAATCGACAATACACATTATTGCATCAACCTTTTTTTCGGCACTTCCTACCCATACATCTATTCCCGCACCATCCATAGAGGAGGTATCTTTCAAATAGCCATAATCAACCCGATAAATGAAATTGGGATACTTAGGATGTGCGGTTCCTTTTGGTCTATCAATTACAATTTCTGAATTGGTCACCAATTTATCCAATGCGTTCCAAAATTCGCTATTGTACTGCATCTTACCACTCCCTTTCAAATTTAAACTATTCTAATTCACTATCTCTTTACATTTTAAGGTATAATCAATAAATGTATCAATGTTACTTAGCAACCCATTTTTTAATTTATTGCTTTGGATAATCTTTTCTATAATCTGCAACCACATATGCGATTGCTTCTTCAATTTGGTGTTTTAGCACCCTTGGAGTATATTTACTATTTGCATTATTAAGACTTCATTTCATTACAGTATTTAATGATGTGAATAAAAAAACAAGACGAACAGTCCTATTAGGTAGGGAATGCCAATCTTGTGTGCGTAGTTTTCCTATTATCTCTTTTCTCTCTAATCTAAAATATCTTTACTAAAAAAATTTTTCTTGCTCTGTTTATTGTAATAAAATAATCTCTCAAAATGGATTCTATTCTCTACTGTGTTCTCTCTGTTTCTGTTACTGCCGCGCATAAACTAAACACATCATTTTTTATATTATACCTGCGAAACGTATTGGAGTCTATAGATTTTCTATAAATTTCCACTTTTTAAAATTTCTTGACTTAATGGGAATTTTGTTCCCGAAAATGTTTTTAAAGGGCAGACCCGAAGATTTACCCCTTAACTTAACAAAATTCTGGTCTAACTAAATGACATTGCCAGTGAACAGTAACCACATACTTTTTATAGGACAAAAAAACTTTTTCGTCCGCTTGTAACAGCTTTTTAAATCCGTTATACTGGAAGAAAGGATGGGGTGTCCGGATTTCAGCAAAAGACGAAGGGAGGGTTTTTTATGAAGGGACAGATGATAATCACAATAGGCAGGTGCTTTGGAAGCAACGGCAGGGAGATAGGGGACCGGCTGGCACGGGAACTTGGGCTTGGATTTTATGACCGCAATCTGATAGATCTGGCTGCAAAGAAAGCAGGTATAGAGAGAAGCGTGGCGGGAAATGCGGACGAAAAGCTGATAGGACGGTTTTTAGAGCTGTCTCCGGGGCTGGATCTTATCCAGGAAAGCCGGAATGAAAAGATTTACCGGGCGCAGGCGGAGGTGATAAGGTCTATCGTAAAGAGCGGGGAATCCTGTGTTTTTGTTGGAAGAGGGGCGGATTATGTGCTGCGTAACCGTCCGGAAGTGTTAAAGGTCTTTATCTATGCGCCTTTGGAAAGCAGGATACAGACTGTCATGAAGCGTTATGATTTCAATGAGGATGAGGCGCAGAGAGTTATCCGTCACATGGACAAAACGAGGCGCAACTATTATGAATATTTTACGGATCGCAACTGGGATCAGAAGGAAGGAAAGGATCTTTTGCTCGACAGCAGCGAATTCGGCATCAGGGGATGTGTGGAGCTGATAAAAGCGGCAGCAGAAATCAAAATGGAACGGGATTGGGATGTATGAAAAAAGAAATACTGGATTTGACGCAAAAGTGCAGAGTGAAATGCCTGCCGGAGGACATACTGGAACAGAAGATGGAAGAAGAGGCAGAGCCTTTTTTACAGAGGATCCGCGTAAGCGGTATGATGAAAACAACTGAAAATAAAGGCTTATATTATGAGCTTTATCCGCAGGAAAATGCAAAAGGAACTATCGTGGTCAGCTATGGTTTTACGGAGTCCTGCTTAAAATACTATGAGCTTCTTTATTATTTTTACAGGGAAGGCTATCAGGCGGCCATCATGGACCATCGCGGGCACGGGCGCTCCATGCGCGAGGTGGAGGATATGACGGTCGTGCATGTCGAGCTGTTTTCCCGTTATGTAAAGGATCTGCATCATTTTGTGGAGAAGAAGGTGAAGCCGATGGCGGATGGAAAGCCGCTGTATCTGTTCGCACATTCGATGGGCGGATGCATCGGGACTTTTTATCTGGAGCAGTATCCGGACGATTTTAAAAGGGCGGTCCTGACCGCTCCGATGCTCGGGGTAAAGCTGGGCGGATGTCCTGCATGGGCTGCCAGGGTACTGTGTGATATGGAGGTATTCCGCGGAAAAGGTACGGAGCGGCTGTTTACTCAGTCGGCTTTTGACCCGGACGAGTCTTTTGAAGAGTGTTCCGCAAGCTCTGAGGCGCGTCATGCCTGGTATATGAAAAAGCGGCGGGAGGACGAGAATTATCAGACTTCCTCCGGCAGCTATTATTGGGGGAAGGAAGCGATAAATGCAGGGGAATTCGTGGTCAGCAGAAAGCAGGCAGAGAAGGTAAAGGCTTCTGTGCTCCTGTTTCAGGCAGAATACGACAGTCTCGTGAAGCCAGAACCTCAGGACCGGTTTATTTCCCGTATTGCGGATGGCAGACTGGTGTTTGTGCCGGGAGTACGTCATGAAATCTATCGGGCGCCCAATGAGGTATTGCAGCCATATTTGGAGGAAATATTCCGGTTTTACGAGGGTGCGGACCAGCCGGTAACGAAAGAGGCTCAGGCGCTTTTGGTGACAGGGATAGAAAATGCGAGGCAGCTTGGCGGATATGAGACGGCGGACGGGCGTCATGTGAAAAGGGACGTTCTTCTGCGTACGGCGAAACTTTCGGATGCGCCGTCGGAGGAGCTGGCTGCATTAAAGGACATTTACCATCTCGGCGTTGTGGTGGATTTCAGGACGTTGGCAGAAAGAGAGGGAGCACCGGATCCGGAGATAGACGGCGTGGACAATATTGTTCTGGATGTGCTGGATGAGGGCAGCAGGACGGGAGCGGGCGCGGCGATAGCCGGGATATATGAAAACGGCGGTGCCGAGCCGGCAGGGGTCATGCTGAATATCATCAGAAGCGGCTGCGTTTCCGAACGGATGTATGCGGATATGGCATTTGACCCTGCGGCAGAAAAGGGCTTTCGTGATTTTTTCAGGATACTGTTGGAAAATGGCGGGCAAAAGGCTGTTTTATGGCATTGCAGCGGAGGAAAGGACAGGACGGGAGCAGCTGCCGTCTTACTGCTTTTGGCACTGGGCGTAAACAAGGAGACTGCGCTGAGGGACTTTGAGCTGACAAACGAGTTTCTGCGGGAGAAGATAGCCTATATGGAAAGCCGTGCGGCAGAGCTGACTGACGACCCGGAAGAAATCGCGTGGGTAAAAGATCTGACGGGAGTAAATCGAAAATATATGGAAAAGCTTCTGGATACGCTGGAGGAAAAGTACGGCTCGCAGGAGCGTTATCTTACGGAAGGGCTGGGGCTTGACAGGGCAGAGCTGGAACAGCTCAGGGAAATGTATCTGGAATAAAAAAGTGTGAGCCTTGGCGTACCGGGCCGCGTGCGAAAGCACGCGGTTCTTTTTGGCAGCCTGCGCTGGAAGGGGTACAAAAAAACCGCTGAGTCATAAAACTCAACGGTTTTAAATCAGTCGGAGTGACAAGACTTGAACTTGCGGCCTCTTCGTCCCTAACGAAGCGCTCTACCACCTGAGCCACACCCCGATTCTGTCTGGCTGTCTCAACCGGACAAGTGATATTCTACTGCAAGGGATGACAAAAGTCAACACTTATTTTAAAAAAAATTAAAAAAATTTTTGTATTTTCTTTCTTGAGTTCCTTTTGGGAATCGACTATAGTAGACGCAGATGGAGGAGCTTATGAAATATATATGGCTGACGATTAAAAAAATGCTGAGATATCTGTTAAAACCGCTGTCCTTTGTGCCGGCGCTCTGTGTGATGTATCTTATCTATTCGTTTTCGGCTCAGGCGGGGGCGGAATCCGGGGAATTGAGCATGAAGGTGAGCAGTAAGATAGTGGAGATAGGGGCGAGGCTTCTGGACCGGGAGCTAAGTGCGGCACAGATTTCTCAATACGCGGTGGGAATCCACTTTTTAGTGAGGAAGATGGCGCATTTTTCAGAATATATGCTGCTGGGGATATCGATGGCGCTGCCGTTGTACGTATATCGTGTGAGAGGTTTCTGGCTTGTTCTGGCGGCAGGATTTTTCTGCGTGGCGTTTGCAGGGCTTGATGAGTATCATCAGATGTTTGTGGCAGGACGTTCGCCGGCGCTGAAGGATGTGCTGATAGACAGCGCCGGGAGCATAACGGGGATTTATATTACGAGGATATGCGGGTTCATCGGGAGAAAGACGGTGTTTGCGCCTCTGGCGATGGAGCGCAGACGGAAACGGTGATTTTTGGAAAGAGGGATTCTATCTCGTTTCCGGATGCAAGAAAATCCGAAAAAGCGCTGGCGCTTCCGGCGGCGACGCTCATCTGGAAGGCATACCGGTACTCGTGCGTCTGTTCCCATCCTGCAAGGAAACCGGCTACCATGGAATCTCCTGCGCCGACCGCATTTTTTAATGCTCCTTTTGGAGCAGGTGCGATATAGGAGGAGCCGTCTTCGGCAGCAAGAAGCGCACCCTGCCCTCCCATAGAGACGAGGACGTTGCGCGCACCCATTTTTTGAAGCCGGCGCGCATACTCAAAAATTTGGCTGCTGTCGCACAAAACTGTGCCGAACAGATCTTCTAGCTCGTGGAGATTGGGCTTTATGAGAAATGGATGAAAAGGGAGCGTCTGCAGCAGCGGCTGTTTTGATGCGTCTACGATCACCGGAACATTTTTGAGGGAGAGTTTTTCCAGGATATCACGGTAAAGGGTATCCGGCATCCCGGCCGGGATGCTTCCGGCGAGTATGAGGGTATCCCGGTCGGTAAGGGAAGATATGCGGGAGAGCAGACGCTGAAGGCTTTCGGGGTCGATGGAAGGCCCCATACCGTTTATCTCCGTCCCGTCAAAATCCTTTAGTTTGACATTGATGCGTGAAATCCCATCTTTTAATCTGATGAGGTCGCAGCAGATACCGGCGCTGTAGAGGCGGTGCAGTATTTCTTCTCCGACGAATCCGGCGGCAAAGCCGAGAGCGGTATTTTCGATGCCGAGGTTATGGAGGACGGTGGAGACATTGATGCCTTTTCCGCCGGGAAGGAGCTGTTCCGTTGTGGTACGGTTTGTCCTTCCTGTTGCAAAGGCGTCAAGCGTTACGATATAATCAAGAGATGGATTCAGGGTCACTGTATAGATCATGGGAGCCTCTTTCCAGTTGTATAAAAATACAACTATGCACACTTTTTATTATATGATGTTGGGGCAAAAGCCCCCGGCTGCGATATCCGAATATTGGGGCGGGTCAATCAGTCATAGAACCACTCCCGTGCAAGCACGTCGTGTTTCATGATTTTTGCCCCTGATATCATTATATTATAGAGCGGCAGGAGAGGCAGGTCAATCGGCGTACACAAAAACAAACGGGCGGTTATGCCTGGATAATGGAAAGAGGGAAAAAATGAGCATACAAAAAAACTGCGGCATCGGACGGATAGTGGAAAAGCAGAGAGTCTTTTTTGAATCGGGAAAGACGTTCGATCTGGGATTCCGTAAGGCAGCCTTAAAGAGGCTGGAGCGTGCGATCTCAGAGCTTGAAGGGGAGATATGCGAAGCATTGGCGAAGGATCTGGGAAAATCCCGCACGGAAGGCTATATGTGCGAAGTCGGGCTGACGCTGGGCGAGATACGGGAGCAGAGGAGGAATCTGCGCAGATGGAGCCGGACAGAGCGGACAGGTGCAGGGCTGGCAAATTTCCCGGCAAAGGGATATATCGTGCAGGAGCCTTACGGCACAGTGCTCATCATGTCTCCGTGGAATTATCCGTTCATGCTGGCGATAGAGCCGCTGGCAGGGGCAATAGCGGCGGGAAACTGCTGCGTAATAAAGCCTTCAGCTTATTCGCCTGCGACGTCGGCGGTCATTGCAAAGCTGATACGAAAGACCTTTCCCGAAGGATATGTAACGGTGATAGAGGGCGGACGAAAGGAAAATGCAGAGCTTCTGGAGCAGAGATTTGATTATATCTTTTTTACGGGGAGCGTATCCGTTGGAAAACTTGTGATGGAAAAGGCGGCGGCGCATCTGACGCCGGTTTCTCTGGAGCTGGGGGGAAAGAGCCCCTGCATTGTAGACAGCACGGCGAAAATCCCGCTGGCTGCACGGCGGATTGTATTCGGAAAATTTTTAAACTGCGGACAGACGTGTGTCGCGCCGGATTATGTTCTCGTGGAAGAGAGCGTGAAGGAGGAATTATTAAAGGAGCTTATCCGCTGGACGAAGAAGATGTACGGTGACGCTCTGGAAAATGCAGATTATGGAAGGATTGTAAATAAGAAACACTTTGAACGGGTCAGAGCGCTGATAGATGAAAGGCATGTGGTGTTTGGAGGAGAAGCAAGAGAGGAGACGCTGCAGATCCAGCCGACGATACTGTTTCCGGTGTCAGAAACAGACGCATGTATGCAGGAGGAGATTTTCGGACCGATTCTGCCAGTCATTCCGGTAAAGGATATGGAGGCGGCACGTGCGTTCGTGAAACGGCGTCCACATCCGCTTGCCTGTTACGTTTTTACGAACAGCAGAAAGACAGAGCGGATGTTTATGAAGGAAACGGCGTTTGGCGGAGGCTGCATCAATGACACGATCATGCATCTGACTCCGTCAAAGCTTCCGTTTGGCGGAGTGGGCAGCAGCGGTATGGGTTCCTATCATGGCAAAAAGAGTTTCGAGACGTTCAGCCATGCAAAGAGCATATTGAAAAAATCCACATTTCTTGATGTGACAGCACGGTATCAGCCATACAAAGGATGGAAACGTTTACTCATCAGGATGATTGGAAACAGATAACGGACGCAGAAAAACAGCTGGCATACCTCGTCCCCTTCCCGCATAGATTTTAAAGAAAAATGCGGGGACAAGGAGTGGGAGGATGTTTGAGACAAGAACAGTGCGGGAAGTAGGCGAACAGCTGGGTGCAGATGTGAAGGATGGACTGACGGAAGCAGAGGCAGAGCAGAGGCTTTTGGAGAACGGACCAAATGAATTAAAGGAAAGCAAAAAGAGAACGGCGGTGCAGGCGTTTCTGGAGCAGCTGAACGACCCATTGATATATGTGCTCCTGGCTGCGGCGGCGGTCTCTTTTTTGCTGCACGAATACAGCGATGCAGTCATCATCCTGGCAGTGGTATGCTTAAACGCGGCGGTAGGCGTGCTTCAGGAGGGAAAAGCGCAGAAAGCGCTGGATTCCTTAAAAAAACTGACCCGTCCGAAGGCGTTGGTGATACGGGACGGACGGGAGAGGGAGATAGAGGCGTCGGGGCTTGTGTGCGGCGATCTGGTATGCCTGACTGCGGGGTGTCAGGTACCTGCGGACATAAGACTGACCGAGGTGGAAAACCTGAGAGTGGAGGAATCGGCGCTGACAGGAGAGACGATTCCTGTGCTTAAGCATGCAGAGGAGATAAAGACTGCCGGACGCAGGGAAATTCCTCTGGGTGACCGGAAAAATATGGCGTTTATGTCAACAATCGTGACTGCCGGCAGAGCAAAAGGGGTGGTAACTGCGGCGGGAATGGAGACGCAGATCGGCAGGATAGCGGCGATGATGAGCGAGAGCCGGGAGGAGATGACTCCTTTGCAGAAGCGTTTGGGCGATCTGGGAAAGCTTTTGAGTATCCTTTCTCTCGGTATCTGCATGGCATTGTTCTTTATCGCCGTGTGGCAGAAGAGGGATGTGTTTGAAATGCTTCTGACAGCGATTTCGCTGGCGGTAGCGGCAGTCCCGGAGGGACTTCCCGCAGTAGTCACGCTTTGCCTTGCCCTGAGTGTGACGAGGATGGTAAAGGTCAATACTATTGTCAGACGTCTTCCCTGTGTGGAAACGCTGGGGGCAGTAAATGTGGTCTGTTCGGATAAAACAGGGACATTGACGAAAAACCGTATGACAGTGGAAAAGTGCTTTGTAAATCTTTGTGAGGAAAAACCGTCCGAAAGTCCGGTGTGGAAGGAGTTTTTCAGGGCGGCGGTACTGTGCAACGACGCGAGAATAGGAGAAGAAAGGATAGGAGATCCGACGGAGCTCGCACTTTTGGACTTTGCTGCCCAAAACGGAGTATTCCGTGAAAAAGAGGAGCTGGGATTTCCGCGCCGGGCAGAGCTTGCGTTCGATTCTGACAGGAAAATGATGACGACCTTTCATAGGAACGGGGCGGGCGGGGTGTGCTATACAAAGGGCGCACCTGACCGTGTGTTGAAATGCTGCAGGTTTATCATGGACAGAGGAAAAAGGATGCCGATGACATCAGAGCACAGACGCAGGGTTGAGCGCTGTATCCGGGAAATGTCCGGCGAGGCACTGCGGACGTTGGCTGTGGCAAAAAAGGATGGTTCTCTTGCAGATGGGGAAACAGGACTGACATTTCTGGGGATACTGGGAATGAAGGATCCGATTCGTCCCGAAGCGCAGGAGGCGGTGGAGACGTTCCGGAATGCCGGCGTAAAAACGGTGATGATAACAGGGGATCATGCCGGTACGGCGTTTGCCATTGGCAGGCAGCTGGGGCTCGTATCGCGGATGGAAGAGTGTATGACGGGAGAAGAGCTTTCGGAGCTTTCACAGGAGCAGCTTTCGGAAAGGCTGGACAGGGTCCGGGTGTTTGCAAGGGTTTCTCCGGCACATAAGGTACAGATTGTGCGAGCATTTAAAAAGAGAGGAAACATCGTGGCTATGACCGGAGACGGAGTCAATGATGCGCCCTCTCTGAAAGCTGCAGATGTTGGAATCGCTATGGGAAAGGGAGGCACGGACGTGGCGCGTCAGGCATCCGACCTGATTTTGACAGATGATAACTTTGCAACGATACGCAGGGCGATAGAGGAAGGCAGAGGCGTTTATGAAAATATAAAAAAATCTGTTATCTTTCTGCTCTCCTCCAATCTGGGAGAAATCTTGACGATGTTCACAGCGGTCATTGTGGGGCTTCCGTCGCCGTTGAGATCCAGCCATATCCTCTGGATAAATCTGATTACCGATTCGCTTCCGGCGCTGGCGCTTGGCGTGGATAAAAACGATGGGAACAGGCTTATGGCTCGGCCTCCGCGCAAACCGGAGGAAAGTCTGTTTTCGGACGGCGGGATGAGGAGGACATTTTTGTATGGAGCGCTGATAGCGGGGATCAGCCTGACGGCCTTTTTTACAGTGCCGTGGATATTGTTAAAGCAGACAGGAATACCATTTTCGCCGGGGCGGATAAGGGAGCTTTTGGAAAACGGAGAGATATTACTGCGTTCCCAGACGTATGCGTTTACCGTGCTCGGCATGTCCCAGCTGTTTCATGCGGTGGGGATGCGGGATGTAAAAAAATCGGTATTCCGAATGAATGTATTTGAAAACAAACTGATGCTCGCCGCCTGTGCAGCGGGGCTTATCCTGCAGGCGGCGGTAACGGAAGTGCCGTTTTTGGTAGGAATGTTTTCAACGGTGCGCCTTTCGGGAAGAGAATGGGGATATCTGGCGGGGCTTGCGGCATTTCCGATGGTTGCGCACGAGCTGGCAGTGCTTTTTATGGAAAAGGAAGAAAAGAATCAGTCATATCCGGACAGCAGGGAAAATATATTGGAACATGACAGGGACATGCGCCCGGGAAACAGAGGCAGACAGGAGGGATGGATGTGACGGATAAAATACAGGAGCAGGTGCTGAGCCTGTTCCCGGAATATCTGAGATTTCGGTGGAAGAAGGCGGCACAGGCGGCAAAAGGGCTGCAGGAGATACGGCTGCGGGCAAAAAGGCCGGTCATCCTTTTGCTTGACGGAAAAGAGTGGTTTATGGAGGAATCCGGCGGGCTCACAATGGATGCAGAACGGGCAAGGCATCTTCCCGAGGAGGAGCTGGAGGCGGTGCTGAAGCACATCTGCAAGTATTCTCTTTACGCCTATGAGGAAGAGTTTTCAAAAGGATTTATCAGCGCAGAGGGTGGTTTCAGAGTAGGAATTGCAGGAGAAGTCCTTATGAGAAGGGATGGGACGGTTAAAAATATCCGCAGCGTTTCAAGCCTGAACATCCGTGTGGCGCACGAGATATGCGGCGCAGGCGCGGGAGTCCTTCCGTATCTGTACGAAAAGGGGAGACTTGTGAGTACGCTGATCGTGTCACCGCCGGGATGCGGAAAGACAACGCTTTTGCGGGATTTGATACGGCTTATATCGAACGGGGATAAAGACCGTATGGGGATGACGGTCGGCGTGGTGGACGAACGTTCGGAGCTGGCTGGCTGTGTGAGAGGAATTCCGGAAAATGATCTGGGATTTCGGACGGACGTGTTGGACGGATGCCCGAAGGATGTGGGCATGATGATGCTCCTTCGGTCGATGTCACCTCAGGTAGTGGCTGTAGACGAGCTTGGGAGCGAGGCGGACGTGCGGGCGCTGGAGCAGGTCATGAAATGCGGCTGCAGCGTGCTGGCGACGATACATGCAGGCTCTTACGAAGAGCTCCGACAAAAACAGTTTATGGAAAAGCTCATGGAAGGCAGGGCGTTTGGACGCTATCTGGTACTGGGGCGCAGAAACGGACATTTTTTGACGGAGGAAGTGCTGGACCGGGATGGAAGATGTCTGGCGGAGGCGCTGTGATGCTGTCGGCGGTCGGCGCGTGTGTAACGGTTGCCGGGAGTATAGGGGCAGGATATTGTCTTTGCCGGGAAAAGAGCGAGCGCGCCGCGCAGCTTTTTCTGCTGGGACAGATGTTTGAGATGACGGCAGGGGAAATAGGATACAGCCGGAGCTTTCTGCCGGATATTTTTTCAGAGACGGGCAGGCGGCTTGGCAGGGCGCAAAAGGGGGCTTCCGCAGAGCTGGGAAGCGTTCTTGTCCGTGCCGGGGAGCGGATGCTGGACGAAAAGGGGCAGCCGGTGGAAACGATATGGAAAGAGGAAATGGGCGTATTTTTAAAAAAGCTGCTTTTGACGGCAGACGAGGAGAGAGAGGTTCTTTCCTTTCCGGATGCAGTCTGTTATCTGGACGGGGAACGGCAGAAGCAGGCGGTAGAACGGTTTGCGGTGATTTTTCGGGAACGTGCAGAGGAAGCTTTAAAAAAGGCAGGACAGGAAAAGAGGACGGTGATGGCGGTAAGCGCGGCATGCGGGATGCTGACAGCGCTGCTTTTGATACGATAAAACGGTCTCCGGCAGCGAGCGGGCAGTCAATAGAATGGAAAGGAAAGGTACAGGGAAGGCAGATGGAAGTCGGGCTGATCTTTAAAATTGCAGCGGTGGGGATTTTGGTGACTATTTTAAGTCAGGTGTTAAAGCACAGCGGCAGGGAAGAGCATGCTTTTTTGCTTTCGCTGGCGGCTTTGCTCTTAGTGCTTGGCTGGATAGTTCCATACATATATGATCTGTTTTCGAGTATCCAGACGCTGTTTTCACTGTAAGGGCGGGATAAATGGAATTTGTTCGTGTAGGGGCGGTCGCCCTGGTGGGGGTGATGATAGCCGTTTCGTTTAAAGGAGGACGGCAGGAATACAGTCTTTATCTGGGTGGAGCGGTATGTCTGTTGATATTTACCTGCACCGTCGCCTATATGGGGCAGGCGGAATCCCAGTTGGCCATGCTGTGGAGGCAGATAGCCTCGGGAGGACGTTATGCTGCGCTTTTGTTAAAGGTGGTCGGTATCACCTGGATATGTGAGTTTGTGGCGGGGATATGCAGGGATAGCGGATTTTCCGCAGTGGCGTCGCAGGTTGAGCTGTTTGGAAAGATTGCTATCCTGTTTGCGGGGATGCCGGTCTTTCTGGCGCTGGCGGAGACAATCGCCGGATTTGCGGGGTGAACATGGAGCATTATCTGGAACAGTTGAATCTGACGGAAATGATGGCGGAGCTGGACGGATATTTTACAGGCTTTTCGTGGAATATGCAGGAAATATTCGGACAGATATTAAAAGGAAATTTCAGGAAAACACTGGAAATGGCGGGCGATGGGATAAGACAGGGGATTTGGGCGGAGTTGGGGGGATTTCGGGGGCTTCTGGCATCTCTTCTTGTGATCGGGCTTTTGTCTGTGCTTGTATCGGTTTTTATGACCAGCTTTGAAAATCATCAGACCGCGCAGATAGCTCATTATATTTTTTATCTGCTTCTGATGACGGTACTTTTAAAGATTTTTTCGGCGGGATATGAGCTGGCAGAGCAAAGCCTGACGGCGATGACAGGGGTATCGAGACTGACGCTCCCGGCGCTGTGTCTGTCGCTTGGACCGGCTGCGGGGAGCATCACGGCGGCAGGATATTATGAGCTGGCGCTTGTGCTGATATTTCTGGTGGAAACCTTTTTGCTGAATATCTGTCTGCCATTGATGCCGGTGTTTATGCTGCTTCTTTTGATGAACGGGGTATGGGAGGAGGGGCGCCTTTCTTCTTTGGCGTCGCTGCTGGAAAAGGGGGTTGTTTTTGCGTCAAAGTGCTGCATTGGGGCGGTGACCGGGCTGGGAGTTTTGCAGTCCATGGTAGCCCCGGCGCTGGACAGCTTAAAGCGCACGACGGCGCAGAAGGCGGTTTCGGCTATCCCTGCGCTGGGAGATTTGGCGGAGGGGACGACGCAGATATTGATTGGGTCGGCGGTGCTCGTCAAAAACAGCGTCGGACTGTTTACCGTCGTCTTACTGACAGCGCTTCTTGCTGTCCCGTTTTTTAAAATATTTGCTTATGGTGTTTTATTAAAGACAGCGGGCGCGCTTATCGGTATTGTCGCGGACAAAAGGCTCGTGGGGTGTATTGAACGGACGGCAGACGCAGTATTTTTGATGCTTCGGCTGGCGGTGTCCGGAGCAGCATGCTTTTTGATATTGACGGCTGTTGTGATATGCCTGGTGCGGGGAGGCGGATAGCATGAAAGATTTTTTGAGGCTTTTAAAGGATACAGCAGTATTTTTACTGGCGGCGCAGATGCTGATGCATTTTTTGCCTGCAAAAAAATATGAAAAATACGGGAAGCTGATGGTAAGCCTCATCGTTTTGTCGCAGCTTACGCTTCCGATTCTTTCAATCGTACAAAAAGATGCAACAGGGCAGTTCTGGAATGCATTCGGACATCTGGAGGAGGAAAACGAGATGTTTTCGGGGAGACTTGCTGCATTGGAGGGCACGGGAGAGGATGCGGTCAGAAACGGGATAGTGCAGTCGGTAGAGCAGAAGGTGGAGACCGTCGCAGCCAGGGCAGGGGTCGAGGTGGCGGATGTGCGGCTTAAGGAGGACGGCGTTGTATTAATAGAGGTAAAAAGGGCAGGGGCGCGGGACAGAGGGGATATCGTTCCGGTAAAGAAGGTCGTGATAGGAGCGGAAAACGGAGGGGGAGATCCAATCCCGGCAGAGGGAGCAGCCTTAAAAGGCAGTATCCGCACGGATTTGGAAAAGCCTTTTGCCAAAGCGCTGGATATGCAGCAGGAGGCGGTGGAGGTGGTCGAGCTTGAATAAGGTCTATGAGTGGTGCAGGGCACGGATGACGAAGGAAAATATGATCGTGCTGGCGCTGACGGGCGTGCTTTTGATGGTGGCAGCCATTCCTGCAAACGGAGGGAAAAGAAATGAGAAGGAGCCGGCTGCGGCCGTTCAGTCAGACGGCATGAGCGGAAATGAGCAGGAACAGGGGACGGAGAGTCCGCCTGTCGGGCTGGAAAGACGCCTTGAAAAATTTCTTTCCTGCATGGACGGCGCAGGAAGGGTAAAGGTGATGATAACCTTTTCTTCATCCGAGGAGCAGATCGTGGAAAAGGATGCTCCATCGGGCAGCATTTCACAGACGAGCGAGAACGATGGGTCGGGCGGTAGCAGGAGCGTTATGACAAAGCAGACACAGGAAAGCACAGTCTATGTGACAGGGCGTGACGGGACGCAGTCGCCGTATGTGTCAAAGACTCTTTCGGCCAGAGTCGAGGGAGTGACGGTGCTGGCAGAGGGCGGCGGTTCCCGGGCGGTACAGAAGAATATTACGGATGTGATAGAGGCATTATTTGGTATCGAGGCTCATAAAATTAAAGTAGCAAAACTAAAAGGGGAAGCAGAAGGGAGCAGAAATTGAAAAAAATGTTCAAACGCAATCAGGTCATGATAACAGCGCTGGCTATTATGATAGCGGTGGCAGGGTATCTGAATTTTGCCGGGACACAGATAGGGGAAGAAGAGCTGGTGAGCGCCGGGGCTCAAAAGGCGGGGGAGGACATGGAAGCTCTTCTGGAGCTTTCGGATGAGGATTTGGCTGCGGACATTCCGAGCCTTGACTCGGATATGGAGGGGGCTGCGGCAGAAAATTATCTGGATGCCGATATGCAGGCTGCGGACAGCGCGGATGTTTCTATCGTAACGGATTATATTGATGAGGAAGCTGCAGAAGCAGATACACAGGCATCCGGGCAGGAGGCAGAGGTGAAGGACGGAGAGATACCGGGCGAGGCGGTTTTTACCAATTCGGACGGTTTGAACAGTCTTTCCGGGGCACGCCTCTTAAAAGAACAGACCCGTGCCAAAAATAAGGAAACGCTTTTGGAGATAATCAATAACGCCAACATTGCGGAGAGCCAGAAGCAGGAAGCTGTAGACAGCATGATAGAGCTGACAGATGTTGCGGAGCGCGAAACCGCGGCGGAAATACTTCTGGAAACGAAAGGGTTTGCCGATGCGGTAGTGACGATAACGGAGGATTCAGCTGATGTGGTCGTCGGGATATCGGCGCTTACAGATGCCCAGTGCGCCCAGATAGAGGATGTGGTATCGAGAAAGACAGGGGTACCCGCAGAAAATATCGTGATCAATCCGTTGGCGGGACAGTGACGTTCATTATGCGCCCTGCTCAAACAATTCATGTTCAGTCTGCTGCAGCGCAGTTTCCCAAAGGGCGGATACTGGTAGGAGATTACGCTGCGGCAGTCCGGTGAACAGTGATCAGGGAGTAGCTGTCTGTAAAATTGCAAAAAAGAAATGCGTGCGAAACAAAGAAAAATGTGTTACACTGATTCTGATTGTACTAAGATAACAGGAAATGTACATTATATAAACGGAGTAACTGGATTGTCATAAAAGGAGATACGGAATGAAAAGAATATTTTTGATCGTATTGGACAGTGTGGGGATAGGGGCAATGCCGGATGCTGATTCCTATGGGGATGCAGGTACGAATACTTTAAAAGCTGCAGCCTCCAGCCCTTACTTTGATATGAAAAATATGGCTTCGCTGGGGTTGTTTGACCTGGACGGGATCGACTGGCATGAGCCTTTTGGAGCAATTTCGGGAAGGATAGCCCGCATGGAGGAAGCCTCCAAGGGAAAGGATACGACAACGGGACACTGGGAGATAGCGGGCATCTGCTCCCCTCAGCCGATGCCGACCTATCCGCAGGGCTTTCCGCAGGATGTGCTGGACAGATTCAGCGAGGCGGTAGGAAGGGGCGTTTTGTGCAACAAGCCTTATTCCGGAACAGATGTGATAAGGGATTACGGCGATGAGCATGTGAAGACCGGAAAATTGATAGTCTATACGTCGGCGGACAGCGTATTTCAAATAGCGGCGCATGAGGATGTGGTTCCGGTGGAGGAGCTGTACCGGTATTGTGAGATCGCCCGCAGCCAGCTGCAGGGAGAGCATGGCGTAGGCAGGGTCATCGCGCGTCCTTTTACAGGTGAGAGCGGAAATTATACGAGGACGCCGAGACGGCACGATTATTCGCTGCTTCCTCCATCGGTAACGATGCTGGATCAGCTAAAGAATGCCGGAAAGGATGTAATCGGAGTCGGAAAGATACGTGATATCTTTGCGGGCAAGTCCATTACGGAATATGTAACGACTTCCGGTAACGAGGACGGCATTGAGAAAACGTTGGATTATCTGAAAAAAGATTTTGACGGGCTGTGCTTTGTCAATCTGGTGGATTATGACATGCTTTATGGGCACCGCAGGGATGTGGACGGCTATGCCAGAGCGCTCACCTTTTTTGATAAAAAGCTGCCGGAGATGCTGGCACTTTTAAGAGAGGACGATGTGCTGATGATAACGGCGGATCATGGCTGCGATCCTTCTTATACGAAGACAACCGACCATACGAGGGAATACACGCCATTTTTAATGGCTGGACCGTCGATCGTTCCCGGAAACCTCGGCACACGCAGGACATTTGCGGATATCGGCGCTACCGTGCTGGACTGTTTCGGGATAACCCCTGAATTTGAGGGAGAATCCATGCTGCCGTAAACGGCGGGAATGTGACAGGGCGATGCAGGAGACATCGCTGTAAAATACCATTTTTTTACCGGAGGAGATTTATTTTGGGCAATCTGAAAGAAGAAATAAACAGAAGAAGGACATTTGCAATCATTTCCCATCCCGACGCGGGTAAGACAACGCTGACAGAGAAATTCCTGTTGTATGGCGGGGCAATCAATCTGGCGGGTTCCGTAAAAGGAAAGGCGACAGCGCGGCATGCGGTGTCGGACTGGATGGAGATAGAGAAGCAGAGAGGTATTTCGGTTACTTCTTCGGTTCTTCAGTTTGAATATGACGGTTTCTGTATCAATATCCTGGATACACCGGGACATCAGGATTTCTCGGAGGATACGTACCGGACACTGATGGCAGCGGATTCTGCAGTCATGGTCATTGACGCCAGCAAGGGTGTTGAGGCGCAGACGCGCAAGCTGTTCAAGGTCTGCGTCATGAGAAAGATACCGATATTTACATTTATCAACAAGATGGACAGGGATGCAAACGATACGTTCGAGCTGCTGGATGATATAGAGAAGGAGCTGGGGATAGCTACCTGCCCGATGAACTGGCCTATCGGTTCGGGAAAGAGCTTTAAAGGCGTGTATGACAGGGAAAAGCGCTGCGTGATAACCTATTCAGATACGGAAAAGGGAACGAAGGAAGGCGAGGCGACAGAAATCCCGGTTGACGAGCTGGACAAGCTTACGGGATTTGTAGGAGAGAACCTGAAAGAAAAGCTTATAGAAGAAATAGAGCTTTTGGACGGGGCGAGCGCAGAATTTGATTTGGAGCAGGTACAGGCGGGAGAATTGACACCGGTATTTTTTGGCTCAGCGCTTACGAACTTTGGCGTGGAAGACTTTTTGCAGCACTTTTTAAAGATGACAACGACTCCCCTGCCGCGCCGCTCGGACGCCGGGCTGATAGACCCTGCGGAGCACGCGTTCAGCGCCTTTGTATTTAAGATTCAGGCGAATATGAATAAGGCACACCGCGACAGAATCGCGTTCATGCGCATCTGTTCGGGCAAATTCGAAGCGGATATGGATGTAAAGCATGTCCAGAGCCAGCGGGTGATGAGGCTTTCTCAGCCCCAGCAGATCATGGCAAATGACAGAAAGATTCTGTCAGAGGCCTATGCGGGGGATATCATCGGCGTGTTCGATCCGGGCATCTTTTCCATCGGCGATACACTCTGCATGCCGAAGGAACAATTTGCGTATGAAGGGATACCGACCTTTGCGCCGGAGCATTTCGCGAGAGTGCGCCAGATAGATACGATGAAGCGTAAGCAGTTCGTAAAAGGTATCAATCAGATAGCGCAGGAAGGCGCGATACAGATATTCCAGGAGTTCAACACCGGTATGGAGGAAATCATCGTAGGCGTTGTGGGCGTCCTGCAGTTTGACGTGTTAAAATTCCGTCTGGAAAGCGAATATAATGTGGATATCAAACTGGAGCCGCTCCCTTATGAGCATATCCGCTGGATAGAAAATAAGGACGAGGTGGATTTGACAAAGATAGTGGGAACTTCCGATATGAAGAAGATAAAAGACCTGAAGGGCAACCCGCTTCTGCTGTTTGTCAACGCATGGAGCGTCGGCATGGTACAGGACCGTAACAAGGGGCTGATACTCTCTGAATTCGGGAAAAACTAAGGCAGAAAATAAACCTATGCAAAACAGACAGATTTTGTTATAATACCCTCAGTGAATAAGTATAAAGGAGGCGCCATTATGGAGAAAGAGACCAAGAAGAATACCTATGTACTGCAGGAGGATGAGAATATCGGTACCGTGCAGATTGCGGATGAAGTGGTTGCGATCATTGCGTCCTTAGCCGCTACGGAGGTGGAAGGCGTTTCTTCCATGGCCGGCAACATCACCAATGAAGTGATGAGCAAGGTGGGCGTAAAGAACCTGACAAAAGGCGTTAAGGTGGAAGTGTATGGTTCTGATGTAAAAGTCGGGCTGGCAGTTTTACTTGAGTACGGATACAATATTCCTGCAACCTGTCAGAAAGTACAGGAGCGCGTAAAGAATGCGATTGAGAATATGACAGGGTTAAATGTGACGGATGTGGATATCCGCATTGCGGGCGTCAACATGAATACGGCAAAGCACTGAGAGATACAGGTAGGAGATCAGATGAACAGAACAGAGCAGAGGGAGCATATTTTTATGCTGCTTTTCCGTGTGGAATTCAACCAGAAAGCCGATATGGAAGAGCAGTGTACCCTTTTTTTTGAAGAGGCAGAGACGGATATTTCCGAGAAGGACAGGGATTACATCCGGTCCAAGTATGAGAAGATTGCAGAGAAGCTGCCGGAAATCGACAGCATGATAAATGAGACGGCAAAAGGCTGGGATACCCAGAGAATGGGTAAAGTGGAGCTGGCTATCATCCGGTTGGCCGTCTACGAGATAAAGTATGATGAAAGCGTGCCTACGGGTGTTGCCATCAATGAGGCTGTAGAGCTTGCAAAGAAATTCGGGCAGGACAGCTCCGCAGGTTTTGTGAATGGCATTCTGGCGAAATTCGCATGAAAAATGTCTATACGGTAGCCCAGGTAAACTCTTACATTAAAAACATGTTTACCCAGGACTTTTTACTCCAGTCCATTCTGGTGAAAGGTGAAGTGAGCAACTGCAAGTACCATTCTTCGGGACATATTTATTTTACCCTGAAGGATGCCAAGGGTGCGATCGCATGCGTGATGTTTGCCGGCAACCGGAGCGGACTGAAATTTCATATGCGGGAAGGTCAGCAGGTGGTCGTTGCCGGAACGGTGGACGTGTATGAGAGGGACGGCAAATATCAGCTCTATGCCAGAGAGATCATTCTGGATGGGGCAGGGCTTTTGTATGAGCGATTTGAGCAGCTGAAAAGGGAGCTGGAGGACAGAGGGCTGTTTGCTCCGGAATATAAGCGGCCGATTCCAAGGTTTATCAATCGTCTGGGCGTTGTGACGGCTCCGACAGGTGCGGCGGTGCGCGATATCATCAACATTGCGAGACGCCGCAACCCTTATGTTCAGATAATCCTTTACCCGGCGGTCGTGCAGGGAGATCAGGCTCCGCAGAGTATCGTAAACGGGATACGGGCGCTGGAGCAGGCTGGTGTTGATGTGATGATCGTTGGAAGAGGCGGAGGCTCCATCGAAGACCTTTGGGCATTTAATGAAGAAATTGTGGCGCAGGCAATATTTGACTGCAGCATTCCAATTATTTCGGCAGTGGGGCATGAGACGGATACTACTATCGCGGATTATGTCGCTGACCTGCGCGCTCCGACGCCGTCTGCGGGGGCAGAGCTGGCAGTTTATGATTTCGGCCTTGCAGATGCACAGCTAAAAGAGCTGGAGGCAGGGATTACACGCAGGATGAAACAGAAGATACGGACCGCACGGATGCGTCTGGAGCATGACCAGACGCGTTTACGGTATTTAAGCCCTATGGGGCAGATACGGGAAAAAAGAAGCTGGCTGTGCCAGATGGAGGAAAGGCTTCAGGACAGGATGCAGCGGCAGATACAGATGAACCGGTATACGCTTTCTTTGTATGTGGAGAAGCTGAAAGGCCTTTCTCCGCTGGAAAAGCTGAATCAGGGTTTTTCCCATGTGGCGGATGGACAGGGCAGGACGGTAACGGACGTAGACCGCGTGCAGCCGGGGGAATTGCTGACGATACATGTCAAAAACGGCAGAATCACGGCAGAAGTGAAGGAGAAGGAACAATGGAAGCAGCTAAAAATGAGCTGACGCTGGAAGAGGCGTTTGCCCGTCTGGAGGAAGTGACGAGGATGCTGGAGGATGAGGATATCTCTCTGGAGCAGTCGTTTGCCGTTTATCAGAAGGGGATGGAGCTTTTAAAATATTGCAATGAAAGCATTGATAAGGTAGAAAAGAAGGTTCTGGTTTTAAACGGGGAGGGAAAACTGGATGAATTTTAAGGAGGAGCTGGCGCAGCGTACCGCAGAGGCGGAAGAGGTACTGAAACGGTATCTGCCCAAAGAAGAGGGATTTCAGAAACAGGTCTTAGAGGCGATGAATTACAGTGCGCTGGCAGGAGGAAAGCGGCTGCGCCCTGTGCTGATGGCGGAGAGCTTCCGTCTGTGCGGGGGGCAGGGCGATATTGTAAAACCTTTTATGGCTGCGCTGGAGATGATACATAATTATTCTCTCGTACATGACGACCTGCCGTCGATGGATAATGATGAATACAGGCGGGGCAGGAAGACGACATGGACTGTGTATGGAGAAGGAATGGCGGTACTTGCAGGAGACGCTCTTTTAAATTATGCGTTTGAGACTGCGGCTTCGGCATTTGACCTTGTAGAAAATCTGCCGGCAGACAGAAAGATGCAGGGATTTCGGGCTGTGGCGCGTGCGCTGCAGATTCTTTCCGGAAAGGCGGGGGTATATGGCATGATAGGCGGTCAGTGCGCCGATATCTGCGGAGAGGAGCTTCCTGAGGAAAAGGTGACAAAGGAGCTTCTCTGGTACATCCACAAGAACAAAACGGCAGCTCTGATAGAAGCGGCGCTTGTGATAGGAGCAGTCCTTGCGGGGGCATCCGAAGAAGACACGGCAAGGCTGGAAAAGGCGGCAGAAAATATCGGCATCGCCTTTCAGATTCAGGATGATATTCTGGATGTGACCAGTTCGCTGGAGGTGCTCGGCAAACCGGTAGGGAGCGACGAGAAAAATCATAAGGTGACTTATGTGAGCTTAAACGGGCTGGATCAGTCCCGTCGGGATGTGGCTGCCCTGTCGGAAGAGGCGCTCGAGATACTGCGGGCATTTCCGCAGCGGAACCTGTTTTTGGAGGAGCTTGTTATGACACTGATCAACAGGGAAAAATAGAAGGAGGCTTTGCATGCTTCTGGAACAGATACAGCAGACGAATGATATTAAAAATATAAACCCGAAGGATTATCCGAAGCTCGCAGAGGAGATACGTCAGTTCCTTATTGAAAAGATAAGTATGACGGGCGGACATCTTGGCTCCAATCTGGGAGCTGTGGAGCTGACGATGGCAATGCATCTGGCGCTCGAGCTGCCGGATGATAAAATCGTATGGGATGTGGGGCATCAGTCTTATACACATAAGCTTTTGACCGGACGTCGGGAAGGCTTTGACCAGCTCCGCAAGTACGGCGGGATGAGCGGCTTTCCAAAAAGAAAAGAAAGCGACTGCGACAGCTTTGATACAGGACATTCCTCGACGTCCATATCGGCGGGGCTTGGCCTTGTGCGGGCACGGGATATTCAGGGAAAAGACAATACCGTGATATCGGTCATCGGGGACGGTGCGCTGACGGGCGGTATGGCATATGAGGCGCTCAATAATGCGGCGCGGATGGATACAAATTTTATTATTATTTTAAATGACAACAACATGTCCATTTCGGAAAATGTCGGCGGCGTATCAAAATATCTGAACAATATCCGCACGTCAAACACCTATCTGGACATTAAAGATAATATTTATGACGCGATACGCGGAACCCGTTACGGCGATGAGGTCGTGTCCGGGGTACGCCGTGCAAAGAACAGCCTAAAGCAGCTCATGATACCGGGAATGTGGTTTGAGGATATGGGGATAACCTACCTAGGCCCTGTGGACGGACATGATGTGAACGGGCTGGTCAGAGTAATAAAGGAAGCGAAGAGGCGCAAAAACTGCGTGCTCATCCATGTGCTGACCCAGAAGGGAAAAGGATATGGACCGGCGGAGAAGCATCCGGCGCGTTTCCATGGTGCGGAGCCGTTTGATGTGGCGACCGGCGTTCCGTTAAAGAAAAAGACGAAGGCGAATTATACGGATATTTTCTCTACCGTAATGGTCAAGCTGGCTGCGCGGCATGAGGACGTTGTGGCTATCACGGCGGCAATGCCGGACGGAACCGGATTGAAGCGCTTTAAGAGTGCATATCCGGAGCGTTTTTTTGACGTGGGCATCGCGGAAGAGCATGCGGTCACGTTTGCGGCGGGGCTTGCGGTGGGCGGCCTGCATCCGGTAGTGGCGATATATTCCTCCTTTTTGCAAAGGGCATATGACCAGATATTGCACGATGTGTGCCTGCAGAATGTGCCGGTGATATTTGCGATAGACAGAGCAGGACTCGTAGGCAGCGACGGAGAGACACATCAGGGTATTTTTGATCTGTCCTATCTGTCATCCATTCCGAACATGCATATCATGGCGCCTAAGAATAAATGGGAGCTTTCCGATATGATGAAATTCGCCTATGCGTTTCAGGGACCGATTGCGATCCGTTATCCGAGAGGAGAAGCCTTTGACGGTCTGGCGGAGCATCGGGCAGAGATACGTATGGGAAAGAGCGAGATGATTTCTGAAGAGAGCGGAATTGCCCTGTTTGCGCTCGGGAGCATGGTAAAGACGGCTATTGAGGTGCGGGAAGCGCTGAAAGAAAAGGGGATTCCCTGTACGCTTGTAAACGCGCGCTTTGCAAAGCCCATCGATGAAGAGATGATTCGTTATCTGGCGCAAAATCATGATATTATCGTGCCGATGGAAGAAAATGTGGCGAGCGGCGGACTGTCTGAGAAAACAGTCACCCTGGTAAATCAGGAAAAGCTTCCGGTAACGGTGCTTCCGGTGACAATACCGGATGAATATGTGGAACACGGGAACGTGGATATTTTAAAGGATGAGATAGGAATAAGCACGGAGAAAGTCGTGGAAAAAATAGAGAGGTTGTTACAGCACAGATGAAGGAACGGTTGGATGTCCTGCTCGTAAAGCAGGGGCTGGCAGAGTCCAGAGAGAAGGCAAAGGCGGTCATCATGGCGGGAGAGGTATTTGTCCAGGGACAGAGAGAGGACAAGGCCGGCTCGATGTTTGATGAGACAAAGGTGCAGATAACAGTGAAGGGAAGCTCCTTAAAATATGTGAGCCGCGGCGGACTGAAGCTGGAAAAGGCGATGGCGGAATTCCCCATCGTTCTGACGGATAAGGTGTGCATGGATATCGGGGCATCAACGGGCGGATTTACGGACTGCATGCTGCAAAGCGGCGCGCAGAAGGTGTATTCAGTGGACGTAGGACACGGACAGCTGGCGTGGAAGCTTCGACAGGATGAGCGGGTCGTCTGCATGGAAAAGACGAATTTTCGCTATCTGACCCGGGAACAGATTGCGGATGACCTTGATTTTGCCTCTGTGGACGTTTCCTTCATTTCTCTGACGAAGATCCTGCTTCCGGCATGGAGACTTTTAAAAACAGGCGGACAGATGGTATGCCTGATAAAGCCGCAGTTTGAAGCGGGCAGGGAGAAGGTCGGCAAAAAGGGAGTCGTGCGCGAAAGGAGCGTACATCGGGAAGTAATCGCCAAGGTTATGGATTTTGCGGATATTGTACAGTTTGAAGTGCTGGGGCTGACCTGGTCTCCGATCAAGGGACCGGAAGGGAATATAGAATATCTGATCTTCCTGCAGAAAAAGGACTGCGACGATGTTCCGGAAACGGAGCAGGAGGCAGAGGCGCTTCTGGCGAAAGTACAGGAGGAAAAATCCGGTATTTCCGCTACTGAGGAGCATATGACCCTGATTTCGCGGATCGTGGAAGGCTCGCATGGAGAGCTTCAGGAGTAAGCGGATGAAACATTTTATCATTATAACAAATAAGCCGAAGGATCCGGCGCTTGAGCTGACCCGAAGAACGGCAGGGTATCTGGAACAGCACGGCGCGTCCTGTACGGTCTGTGCAGATGAGATGCCGCAGGAGGCATGGGAGGAGCTGCTTTCAAAAGAAGCGGGACATACTGATGCGATACTTGTTCTGGGCGGCGATGGAACGCTTCTGCGCGCGGCAAGGGATACGGTCGGAAGCCGGATTCCGATACTGGGCGTTAATATCGGTACGCTGGGCTATTTGACAGAGGTGGAGCCGGCGAATCTGGAAGATGCTCTGCAAAAGCTTCTGGATGGGAACTTTTGTGTGGAAGAACGCATGATGTTGAGCGGCGCGGTATTTCGGGAGGGAACGCTTCGGGAAGAGAACTGCGCGCTGAATGATATTACGATCACACGCTGTGGGCATCTTAGAATGCTGTATTTTCAGATTTATGTAAATGGCAAGCTGTTAAAGGAATACCATGCGGACGGTATCATAATCGCGACGCCGACCGGTTCGACCGGTTACAATATGTCGGCTGGAGGCCCTATCGTGGAGCCGGGAGCACAGCTTATCGTACTGACGCCGGTGTGCCCCCATACGCTGCAGACAAGAAGCGTTATCCTTCGGGCGGACGATGAAATCTCCATCCGCATCATCGGAAAGGCGGGAATGGAGGAAACCGGGATAGAGGCATGCTTTGACGGCAGCAGAAATATAGGATTGGGCGCAAAAGACGAGGTGCATGTAACAAAAAGTATACAGACAACATCTATCGTCAAGCTCAGCGAGGCGTGCTTTCTGGACGTCCTTCACCGCAAGCTGAACGAATGAGCGCGCTGTAAAGAGGAGCAGATGGAATGAAACAGAACAGACATCAGAAAATAGCGGAGCTAGTATCGCGCTATGAGATAGAGACGCAGGAGGAGCTTGCGGAAAAACTGAAGGAGGCGGGATTTTCCGTAACGCAGGCGACGATTTCCAGAGATATCAGACAGATGAATCTGTCCAAGCTTCCGACGGGAAATGGCAGGCAGAAGTATGTCATCCTGAAACAGGAGCATGAGCTTTTGGCGGATAACAAATATATCCGCGTGCTCCGGGACGGTTTTGTTTCTATGGACATGGCGCAGAATATCCTTGTGATGCGTACGGTTTCCGGAATGGCTATGGCGGTAGCGGCTGCGCTGGATGCCATCCATTTTAGCGAGGTGGTAGGCTGTATCGCGGGCGACGATACTATCATGATAGCGGTCCGTTCTGTGGACGATACAAAAATCCTGATGGAAAAAATCAGGGAACTGATACATAACGGGGTAAAGGAGTAAAACGTGTTAATAAGCCTGCATGTGAAAAATCTGGCTTTGATCGAAGAAACGGAAGTTTTTTTCGGACAGGGATTGAATATCCTGACCGGTGAGACCGGTGCGGGAAAATCCGTCGTTCTGGGTTCAGTGGCGCTGGCGCTGGGGCAGAAGGCAGACCGGGATATGATAAGGACGGGAGCGGATTATGCCCTGATAGAATTGAGTTTTGAGGTGACGGAGGCGGCGCGGCGAAAGCTTGCGGAAATGGACATCCCGGTGGATGATGACCAGGTGATCCTTCAGAGACGCGTGATGCCGGCGCGGAGCATCTGCCGTATCAACGGAGAGACTGTAAACGTCCGGATATTAAAGGAGCTGGCAGGTCTTTTGATAGATATTCACGGACAGCATGACAGTCAGGTGCTTTTGCAGACGAAAAGACATCTGGAAATTCTGGACGGCTATGCGGGAGAGCAGCTTTCGGAAGTAAAGGCAGCTTATCATAAGGAGTGGCAGAAAAAGAATGCCATTGCAAAGGAGATTCAGGAAAACGGGCTGGATGAGGCCGCAAGAAAACGGGAAATATCGTTGGCAGAATTCGAGCTGGAGGAGATAGAAAGCGCGGCGCTTTTGGAAAACGAGGACGAAGAGCTTGAGAAGGATTACCGCAGGATGGTGAACGGACGCAGGATAGTGGAAACGCTCAACCTGGTCCATGCACTGACCGGATATGAAAGTTCGGAGAGTGCCGGTGAAGCGGCAGGACGTGCCCTGCGGGAGCTTTCGGGCATCGTTTCCTATGACGAGGAGCTGGAGGAGATATATCGCCAACTTTCGGAAGTGGATGGGCTTTTGAACGATTTCAACCGGACGGTTTCGGACTATCTTTCCGATATCGAATTTGAGGAAGAGACGTTCCGGGCGGTAGAAAAGCGTCTGGACGATATAAACCGCCTGAAGGATAAATACGGAAGGAGCATTTCAGAGGTGCTTCTTTATGCGAAAAGGCGGCAGGAGGAGCTGGACAGGCTCAACCATCAGGATGAGTGGCTGTCGGCAAAGCGCGCAGAGCTCGCACGCGCGCAGGAAAGGCTTACAGAGCTTGCCGGAAAGCTTACAGGAATCCGTAAAAAGGCGGCGAAGGCGTTTACAGCCGATATGCAGGCGGCGCTTCAGGATATGAATTTTCTGCATGTGGAATTTGAAGTTTCTTTGACTGGTAAAGAGGAATGTGGTCCGGACGGGATGGATGATGCGGTCTTTTTGATATCCACAAATCCGGGAGAGCCGGTAAAACCCCTTGCGTCTATTGCCAGCGGAGGTGAATTGTCCCGTATCATGTTGGCATTAAAGACCATTACGGCGAAGCAGGAAACGATAGGGACGTTTATTTTTGATGAAATCGATGCCGGGATCAGCGGAAAAACCGCATGGAAGGTATCTCAGAAGCTGGGGATTCTTGCAAAAACCCATCAGATAATGTGCATCACTCATCTGCCTCAGATAGCGGCGATGGCAGATCATCATTTTTATATCGAAAAGAATGCGGTGGGAGCTTCTACGGAAACTACTATTGAAGAGCTTTCTGAAGACGGAAGCTTAAAAGAGCTGGCGCGTCTGTCCGGGGCAGCGGAGCTTACGCCATCGGTTTTGGCAAATGCAAAAGAAATGAAGGAATTGGCAGAAAAAAATAAATAGAACCGAGCATACTAAGGAGGACGTGAAGCTGCGTCCTCCTGTTTTTGTGTTTTTTCAACAGCATGGGGGATGCCAACTTTGGACGAAAGGAAGGGATGCTGGTGAAAAAGAGGAAAAGAAGATATAAGACGCTTATATGGTCGGTATTTTCGGTTGCCGCCGCAGCACTTTTAGGCGGATGGCTTTTTTATACATGGGAAAAAATTCCGGCTTCTATCAGGATAAAAGCGGGAAGTGAGCAGGAATTATCCCTGAATGTGCCCGTTATGGGGGAAATTTATTCGCCTTATCGGGAAAAGGAGGAAGTGATTCCGGTAAATTTGAGCAGACCGGTGACGGTTATGGCAAACCGGATGCAGGAATATACGATGGATGTGAAGCTGTTTGGAGTAATTCCTTTTAAAACGGTGAACGTTCAGGTGATACCGGATAAGATGCTTGTGCCGGCAGGTGTCCCGATAGGAATTTATGTAAAAACGGACGGCATCCTTGTTATCGCGCAGGGGGATTTTGAGGGGATGGATCATACGAGAAAAGAACCTGCGAAACACCTTTTGCAGGCGGGAGATTATATTTTGAAAGCAGATGAGCAAGAGGTAGCATCAAAGGCGGATTTTACAAAGAAGATTTCTGAGTCCGGCGGCAGGGATATGGTCCTTACTATCCGGCGGGAGGAGGAGATTTTTGACATAAAGGTACATCCGGAGCAAAATGTGAATGGGGAGTATAAGCTGGGAATCTGGATCCGGGATAACGCGCAGGGGGTAGGGACGATGACCTATCTGGATGAAGATGCGTCTTTCGGTGCGTTAGGGCATGGGATCAATGACACGGACACGGCGCTTTTGATGGAGGTAAAGGGAGGGAGCCTTTATAAAACGGAGATAATCGCAATAAAAAAGGGGCAGGGAGGTACGCCGGGAGAGCTGACGGGAGTGATAGATTACAATTTATCAAACAAGATAGGAACGATTGATACCAATTCTGTAGAGGGAATTTTTGGAACAGTAGATTTGAAAGGTGCGGATACCATATCGAGGGAAGCGATGCCGATTGGATTGAAACAGGATGTGGAGCCTGGAAAAGCACAGATTTTGTGCTGTGTGGACGGCGAAAAGATACCCAAAAGTTACGATGTGAACATCAAAGCAGTGCATTTGGATCATGATAACATAAATCGGGGAATAGAATTGGAGGTAACGGATGCTGCCCTGCTGGAGCAGACAGGAGGGATAGTGCAGGGGATGAGCGGCTCGCCCATCCTGCAAAATGGGAAGATTGTAGGAGCGGTGACACATGTTTTGGTCAATGATCCAACAAGAGGGTATGGGATTTTTATAGAGAATATGCTGGAAACGGCAGGATGATTCTAAGCAGGTAATGCAATGAGTGTTTCATTGTATTTCCTGCTTTTTAGACTTTTGGCTGTCTGTAAAAATAAAAGTGTTTGTGTTATAATAAAATTAAATAACATTGAATTTGGAGAATCATCGATGCTTGCAAGTAAAATGGAGTATATGGGGGATGCACATGGTGGGATGAGCGATTTAGAAGTAGAAAGAATGTGCTAATGTTACCAGAGGAAAAAATTAAAATCAGACTTAAAATATTTTGCTGAAAGTAAAAAAATTCTTGATTTGGAATGTGGGGATGGTAGAAATGCTATTTTTTGGGCAAAGATGGGATATGAAGTATATGCGGTAGATTTTAGTACAGAGGCATTGAATAGATTGAAGTATTTTGCAATATCCGAGAGATTAGAAATTGTAACAAAACTAATGGATATTACATCAAAAGAAGAGGTATCGACGTTAGAAATAAAAGTAGATGCTGTAATTGTCAATCATTATAGAATGGCAAGAGAGATATATCCTTTCATAAAGCCGGTAACCTCCTCCAGTGAATTTGTTGTTAAATATTCGTGCAAAGTATTGTTTTCTTCGTGCAAATGGCATATACTATA
>OBXC01000174.1_pt1 | contig 67136 bp, 54 predicted proteins | sample 1538111 | NCBI WGS metagenome assembly OBXC01 (sample SAMEA2580137, study PRJEB22360) | human gut metagenome | biome: human gut; feature: human-associated habitat; material: faeces | place: Denmark | collected 2008/2010
CTTGGAGTAATTATCTCATTAATAAGGAAGTATGGAAATATACTCAGTTATTAACCGCTTACCATAAACGTAACTGTATGGGCTATTTTTATTATCTTGAAGATGTTGCACTTAAAATGTTAATTCATCTATAAAAAAATCCCCACCAATAACCTATTGCTACTGATGGGGATATAAATTAATTGTTCATTCTTTTCTAATTTATTAGTATAATATTTAACATTGTGTCACATACTAAATTTCAAGGAGCTTATTATGCTACATTCTACTAACTTTATTCCTATCAATGATATGGAGGCCTATATTACAACACTTTTACCGAATCTGAGTAAAACTGATTGTTTCTATATTGTCGATAAATATAAGCCTATATACTCTATTTCTATGCTATGTAAATCTTTTCACGTTTCAAGAAGTGGTTACTATAAATGGTCTATACGCAAAAATTGTTCTAATTCTGAACTCTACATTGCCGAGTGTATATTAGATATCCAGGAAACTGCTGACTACACCATTGGTTATCGTAGAATGGTTCGTTACCTTAACATATACTTTAACCTACATGTTGGAGCTAAAAAGCTTTATCGTATCATGAAACAATACAACTTACTTTCTAGAGCTATTACTTCTAAAGAAAATAAAGTCTTGTCTAAGGCCTATCAAACTTATCCAAGTCTAATCAAAGGAAACTTTACAGCTACTAGTTTTAACCAAAAATGGTCAATGGACATAACAGTTATTAATACCTTAACACAAGGTAAACTCTACCTTAATGCCATTCAAGACCTCTATGATCACTCAATTGTAGCTTATAAAATTCATAGCACATGTCATATGTCTTTGATTACAGAAACCATTAAAGATGCTGTTAAGTCAAATGGTATATCTCCAACCTCAGATCTAATTATTCATTCTGATCAAGGTTCACAGTTCACTTCTAGAACTTATCATAACCTCTCTAAAAGGTACCATTTCACCCCCTCAATGTCCAGGCGCGGCTGCCCCACGGATAATGCCATGATAGAGAATTTTTTCTCATGTCTTAAAAGAGAATGTATTAATAGATATACCTTCAAAACTAAAAAAGAAGCTATCGAAAGAATAAACCATTATATATTTTTCTACAACACATTCCGTATTCAAGAAAATTTAGGCTGTGCTCCTAATACATTACGTACTGCAAGTTTTTAACTTTTCTTCTTCCCTCTTGACTCTTTATATTCTTCTACTCCCACTTTCCTACATATTTAGTATTATAATCCATAATCCACATTGTATGCGTGGTATTTTGTTTTTCATAAACCATTTTTATGTGAACCTCTACGCCCAGATTGTAAATTTATTACTTATATATAAACTTTTATAGGAATATCACTCCATTTTGGTGGACACTTTATTCATTTTTACAAATATCTCCCTCTACGAAACCTTATATTTCATAGGCCCTAGAGCCTGTTTTTTACCTGTCTACTTTAAGGGAGTTAGTACATTAATATTAGAATTTGTATGCAGGTTCTTCTTTTCTAAATTTCTCAATTACCCTAATAATAGTGGTCGATTCTTCTGGTGTTAATTTGTATGAAGTAAGTTGTTTATTATTAATCATATTAATAAACTCTGACAATTCATATCTTAAGCCATCACCTTCAAATTTGTAGTAATACTTTTTATTTTCATTAGGATTTTCATATCTTACTTCAAAGTGTTCTGTTTTCCACCAAGGAGCTGGAACATAGATATATCCTCTTGTTCCTGATATAATTAACTCCCCTTCTGACTTAACACCTAGTCCTACTTTAGCTGTAGCAATTGCATTCTGGTATTTAAAATATGCTTTAGTGTATAAATCTACCTGTCTATCTTCATCAAAGTTAGAATAGAAGTCAATATCTTTTATTTCAGTTCCTAATAACTTTATTATAGCAATTAAAGGATATGTTCCCAATTCCGTTATACTTCCACCTGCTTGATCATAATCCAATTCACGTAGTTCTCCTGTAGTTAATTTAGTAAAAGTAGCTTCTACATCCTTAATGGTTCCTATAGCACCACTTTTAGCTAATGTAATCATTCTTTGAAAGCCTGGAGAATATGCTGTTTTTATCGCTTCTAATAATACTAAGTCTTTCTGTTTTGCTAAATCATATAATTCATAGGCTTGAGCTGTATCCAACACCATAGGCTTTTCACTTAACACATGTTTACCACTATTTAAAGCTTTTTTAATATACTCATAGTGAGTTAAGTGAGGTGATGCTACATACACAGCATCTACTTTATCTAAAAATTTATCATAGTCCATCTCATAGAAGCTAAGCTCATGCTTTTCTACAAAATTCTCTAACTCTATTTTACTAACTCCAAAAACACCTTCTACGTTAACCCCACTTACGTATTTAGATTCTACAATAAATCTATTAGCGATACGACCAGCACCTACAACTCCTAACTTGATTACCTTATTTCTAATTTCTCTTAGCTCTGTACTTGAAATTCCTTTTGTTCTATCTAAGTAAATAACCTCACAGTATTCACTTAAATAATCAAACTTACCTTTCCAGTCTGACCCTATCACAAATTTATCTACCTTATGTTTTAGGATATCTTCTATTTTTTGACCTTCGTATTCTTCAATTATTATTTCATCTGCTAAGCCACTATCTTTTACATTTTGTATTCTTTGCATTAAGCTCTCTTGAACATTCAATTTTCCTCGGCTATTATCATAGTTTTCAGTGGTTACACCTACTATCAAATAATCTCCTTGCTGTTTTGCTCTATTTAATAAATTATAATGTCCTTGATGGAAGAGATCAAAAGTACCATATGTAATTACCTTTTTCATTTCGTTTAATCCCTTTCTATTTTTTTGTATGTAATAACTCTTTAACTAGAGTTATTAAGACTTTACCATTCATACCTAAAACTCCAATAAACATAAAAAACTGTATGATTTTTGTCTGTTCATAATTAACTGTCATTGTTATGGCCTGTATCAATAACATAGTTATACTAGTCACTAGATTTATATAATTAATTTTTATACTTACATACTTTCTAGTAGTAACTATTCTAATAACAGTAATAACTGCATAGCTAATTACACTACCAACCAATGCACCATATACCCCTATTGGGGGAACTAAAAGAAAACAAATTATTAGATTTATAATTGCACCTACTATAGTTGAAACCATACTAACTGTATTTCTTTTTACCACCAAATAAAATGTCCCAAAGAATGTTGAGTAACATCCTAATGTAGCTGAGATCAACAGTAATGGTATATATATCCACGCATTATAAAAATCTCCTAGTAAAATAAATTTTACTACAACAGGTAAAATCATAAGTACCGTGGTTGCAGCTATTAAGATAAATGCTGAATATCCTTGAAAAACATCTGAATAAAATTTGTCCCTGTTACTATCCTCATATTCCCTAGCAGAAGAATATTGCCATGCTTGCTGAAATATGCTAGATAGTACATTAATTAATGCTGGAATTCTACTTGCAGCTGCATATAACCCTGCTATCTGTGCTCCACAAAAAATATTAATGATATACCTACTGGAAACATTGTTAACCCACCATGATAACATATTAGGGGCATTAGGGGCGCTATACTTTAACATTTCATATAATTCCACTTTATTAATTGCTTTTTTGTCTATATACATCCAAAGTTTACCTTTTATTGCTAAATAAACTATTGGCACTATATTAGAGAAAATAATAGCTACTAAATACCCTCTTATTCCTCCATTAAATCCTAATAGCAAAATAATATTTACTATAACTAAAGTGATGGCACTAATAATCCCACTTGTAGCAAACACTCTTACAAGGCCTATCCCTCTTGTAAACTGTGCAAATAATTGTCTTATTGAATTACTTAGATATAAGATTCCAAAGTACATCCAATACTCATATGGGAAAAATAAGCTAACTATGCTTAACCCTATAATGAATATAATACTCCCCTTAAATAATACATATATGCCATTTGAAAGCAGCGTTATTTTATTACTATTTTCATCTATACTAAATCTAAAGACGGCATCCGAAATACATAGTGTCATAATAGGTAATATTAACTCAATAGAATTTGTTAATAAATCCGCAATACCATATTGTTCTGTTGTAAGTGCAGTGGTATATAAAGGCATTAATAAAAACAAAATCAATTTAGTCAGTATATTTCCTATAGCAAATATAATAGTATTAGTAAATAGTTGTTGAAATTTATTCATATACTCTCCTATATTGTAATGCCTATATTATCTAAAATACGTCTGCAATTATTATTATCCTGATACTTATTTACAAGATCATTTATTTGTTTACGTTCCTGTTCATAAGAGTCTTCTCCCCTAATAGTACTTTGTATGAATTTTATTAAGTCATCATAATTATAAATTTTTTCTCCTGGCATAAGGTCGAGCGGATTTTCCATTATAAACCCTCTTTTATCAATATATTCTTGTATATCCTCTATCACAAACCCTATAGGCCTTTGAAGTAATAAATAATCAAAATACACTGAAGAGTAATCTGTAAGTAGCGCATCACTTTCTGCCAATAATTCATATAACTCTACTTGTCTGTTTTCTAAATCTTTATTAGTAAAAAATATAATATTGCTATATTGTTTTTTCATTATTTTAATATTAACTTGAGCATGGTGTAATTTTACAATTAATAATGTATCATTAACTTTTAACATATTGTTTAAATCGTTAATATTATCCTCATTTAATAATGGAAATTCAGAGTCAAATGTATTTATATTAAGAGTAGGAGCATTCCTAAATGTTGGTAAAAAACATATCACTTTGTTGAATCTATTCCTATCTACACTGAGTTTTTCCAAAATTTTTTTACTGCCAAATAAAAGGTCATTTCTTGGATTTCCTCCAATAAAAATTTGTTTATCTGTACACCTAAAAGCTTCTTTCATATATTCATTAAAAAACTCCGAGGCAACTAACAAATGAGTATAGGCTTTTTCTTCCTTATATATAGGCTTATTTTTCATATATCCTATACGCTTAAAAGGTGAACCATGCCATAAATTAAAAACAATTTGCTTACTTGAAGTATAACAATCAAACCTATTAGCGCCATAAGCATAAAATACATATTTAGATGTTATTTTATGATATATTCCTAATAAAGTACTAGAACAAAAAGATACATTTTCATAATTATTTTTTGTTATTGGATTCGTTTGATTAGTAAAATATATTATTTTATACCTATTATTATATGTATTGTCAATCATATATTTAAACATAATATAATGATTATCTCTAATACTAGCTATATCTTCTATAAAAATTTTATTTTCATCTTTCAAAAAAATTTTATTTAATATTCCAAGACTAATAAATTGAATATTTTTAATTATTTTGTATATCATTTTATTCATTTATTTTCCCCTTATCTAATTCCAGAAAAATGTGTATGGAAATATTCTTTGCCATTCTGGTCTAATAATCTTAATAGTTGTTGAGTATATAAAAAGTATTATTACTGTGCTTATTATTAGCATTATTCTATGCCATTTATTATTAATTTTATTAATAGAATTAGGTAAGATTACAATAGAATATACATTAAAGTACATAGCAATTCTATCTAAAATATTTGCTTTTAAAGATAAGAACATTATAGCTACTCCCACTAATAAAAATAACATTTCTAATTTTTCAGTTTCTTTATTAAATACTTTATTGTTGTTTTTTTCTTTTTTATCTTTATAAGTTTTAACCCCATACCTACTTATTACTCCGAATAATAATATGCTTAAATATAATATTAAATTAATTATACTAGCGCTTCTAATTTCTCCATTAAAATATACTCCTTGTAAATAATATTGAAATCTTGGAAAAAGCTTAATTGATATTGTTATAATTATATGGAAACTAACATATAAAACTACACTTGCTGACAATGTAGCACATATAGTCCTATAGTTAAACTTTATCTTAGATATAGGGTATGCCAATATAAAAATTATAGCCGTATTATGAAAAGTAGCTGCTAGTATTACACTTATTAAAAATGATAATTTTCTTTGTAATTTTAGATATTTGTAAGCGTTAAATAATATAACAATAGCAATAGCTTGCCTAATACCACTCATCGAAAAACTAAAATAAGGTAACATAAAGAAAATATAGATACTTAACCATTTATTGTTTGAATTTTCATAAATAAATTTTGAATATCCATAAAAAATATAAATACTAGTAATTATAATTATACTTTGAGGACTTTTAAATATAGTGCTTGCTAATTGATTTAATAATAAATATCCTATTTCATATCTATCTAACAAGTTACCTATACCATTTAATTTAACTTCATTAAATATCGCTATATATTCATCCGTGTCATTACCAACATTAATAGAACGAAATGCTGACATAAACAATAGGATTCCCATTATTAAAAATGTGTATAATTTATCTCTGTTCTTACTAGTACCATTTAAATAAATTATAATTGCCCCAATTAAAATATAAAAAATTAATGCATAATACAACCACATATCTTATAATTTCCTTTCTACATATTTAGAGCAATATAATATTTTTCTAACTTATCTACTTCTATTTTTATGTCAAATCCATTTCTTTTTATTACTTCACTCTGATCTGTTCTAATAAATATCTCTAACTTGTTATTTATTTCATCAGCCCAATCTTTAGGTGATTTTTCAATACTCAATAAGTGTATATTCTCAGTTACTTGCACTTCTTCTGGCACTACATCTGATGCAAAGGTTAATAATCCAGTTGCTTGAGCTTCAATTAATGAAATCCCAAACCCCTCAAAGTATGATGTTAATATAAATACATCTATTGCCTGCAGTATTTTATTTATATCATTTCTTCTACCTAAAAAAATTACATCTTTATATATATTAAGCTTTTCTGCTTTCTTCTTACATTCCTCAAGTAATGGTCCATCTCCAACTAGTACCAACTTACTTTGTGAATTTTTTTTATTTATTTCGCTAAAGATATCTAACATAAAACTATGATTCTTTTCTTTTGAAAATCTTCCTACATTTCCTATAACTATCTCATTATTTATTCCCAATTCTTTTCTTATATCTTCTCTTATTGATAAATTATATCTGAACTCTTCACACTCAATAGCATTTTTAATTATATAAACCTTATTATTTTTTATAGCCCTTTTACCATACAGAAATATACCTGCTTCCTTTGAGCATGCAAAATAATGATTCGCTAATAATTTTAACGGAATTTGAAGAATGAAATTTCTCATACTATTAATTTTAGAGTTTGAATACTTAGTACTATGGCTATGTGCAATTCTATTTTTTATACCATACATCTTAGCTAAAGAAAAGTAAAATACACCTATATTAACTGAATGGCCATGAATTATATTATATTCTCTATGCTGCTTTAAAAATTTATTCAATTGTATTAAATATTTAAATGTGTTTTTATAACTTAACTCTGGTAATAGATATACTTTTCCACCTAATTTTTTTACTTCTTTATCAAAAAAGCCTTCATTCTCATCTGCATTGATTAAGTAATCAAATTGCACTTTTTCTATATCTATTCTGCGATGTACATTTAATAAAAATGCTCCTATTCCCCCTTGAGGTCGCTTACCTATAACGTGTAGTACTCTAATTGGTTTACTCATACTTTATACTCTTTCTATTTTATTAAATCTATTATTTTATCAAATAAATCTTTATATTCTTTCCTATCATACGGTACTACTTTTACTGTAATTAACTCATCTATACTACTAATTAAATCTTCAGTATTCAAATCTGCTACTTTAATGTAATTGAGATGCTCAACCCATTTATATACCCCTCTTAATTTATGATTATATGTATTTAACACTATACAAGGTGTTTCTGTAATAGCCGCAAATATCATACCATGTAGCCTATCTGTAATTACTATTTTACTTTCTGCTATTAATTTCCACATTTTATCTAACTCATCTCTTCTATTATGTTTAGATATTACATAGTCTGTACAAGTATCTGCAATTCTTACATTCTCATATTTCTCATCAAGTACATTTTTAACTAATTCTTTTTCTTTATTTCCATAGATGCCTTCTTTATCATTTCTCATTAAGATAGTTGCATAGTTTCTTTCTTTTGGTATTATTGGATTGTCTAATGAAAGTACTATATCTGGTGTTAGAATGACCTCATTTTTTGTAATAACAGATTTCATTAAGTTATAAGAAATCTCATCTCTTAATATTAACTTAAAATTATTGTGTTCATTAAATATTCTTACTGTATTTTTAAATTCTTTTTTTCCTAATTTTGTATCAGGAAAGTATACCGTTTGAGGGAATAGTACTATTTTATTGTCCTTAAATGTTTTTAGTATCAATCTTCTATATAACTCTTCTCGAAAATATTCAATCCCCACGTTTCCTCCACCTTTTAAAGTAATAATATCACCTTTTTTTATTACTTTCTTTAGTGCTTTTATATACTTCATGGTATCACTTACTAATATTTCTACTACTTCGTATTGTGGAAACTCATTCTTCAACATTTTTTCATGAGCGTAAGTCATTGCATGATCACCTAAATTTGCATAGTCTGTACCTAACAGGATGAATATTACATTTTTACTACTTTTTTCATCAACACCTAAGATAGTCTTTTCTGGTAATATCATTCCTTTAATATATTGAAATGCAACCAATATTCTAATAACAAATATTTTCATTGTAAAAGGCATTTTATCCTTTAAAAACTTAATAAATTTAATTTCATTCCACATTTTTTTACTCCTTAAAACTCACTTTATTTTTTATCATTTAGATGTACTCGCTATCCCTATCATCGTCCCTATCCCATACGATATATGTAATAAGAAAAATAGTATTGGTAGTACCAATAATGATATGGAAAACTTCTCTTTTACTATAGACACCATACTCATCAAAATAGCTACTAACCAGTAAGCACTCCATAATGTTACTGCTGCAAACTTAATTCCCATTCCTAAAAGAATAGTACTTAGAATAATAGCTATTACAAAGGCAAATGGCACAAAATGAAATATGGATAGACATTGTGGGCACACCTTACTTGTCCTTCCTATCCAATACCCATTTGCATATTTCTGTTTCAGGATTTTTTTTAGGCTATTTCTGGTGTGTTGATACGAAATAATTTCTGGATCAAAGCAAAACTTATATCCCGCCTTTCTCATTCTATAGTGGATTTCATTATCCTCAGTTCTCACCAAACTTTCATTAAATCCTCCCACCTTATCAAACACTTCTTTGCTATAAGCTGCATGAAACAATGATTTTACATATGTTTTACCCACATTTCTTCTGTATGGAGCAATGCTACTACCAAACATAGAGCTTTCTGCAATAAGTAAAGTTCTCTTCCAAGATGTTTCTTCATCTATAATGTTAGGTCTTTGACCACCACAAATCTTTTCTCCACTTTTAATACACTTAACATTCTTACTTACAAAGTCACTTGGTATAGAAGCATGTGCATCTACCTTTAGCACAAGATCTCCTTGTACACTATCTAGAGCAACATTCCATCCGCTTGGTAGTGTCCTCTTAGGATTATCTTTTACCTCTACCCTTACAAATCCATTATCTTGCTGTGCAAACTCTTGCATAATTAACTTTGTCTTATCTGTTGAATTACCATCAACTAAAATAATCTCCATTCGTTCATGGGGATAGTCTTGATTAATTAGATCCCTAAAAACTGCTCCTAATGTTTCCTCCGCATTATAGGCTATAATAAGAAATGAAACTTTCATTTGTACTCCTTTCCTTAATGGCTACCCATTAAACTCTTGTTCACTTTGAACATATATTTCTTCACCATTTCCTCTACCCGCTACCGCTAAAGCTGTATCAACCATCAACCTAGCATCACTCCAAACAGTAAACTTCTTTATGTATGCCACGTTGTAAATCATTTTAATCGGAAGTACCTCTTCCACATACACCTTATCTACATCATCCACACCATCAAGTATCTTCTCTTCATCTTTAAACTCAATACTCGCTTTTGATGTAATCCCTGCTGGCATAAGTAACGTAGCCATCATCTCAGGTTGATACTGATTTACATACTTAGGTACTTCTGGTCTTGTTCCCACAAAGCTCATTTCACCTTTAAGTACATTAAGTAATTGTGGTATTTCATCTAATCTAGTCTTTCTAATTAAGTGCCCTACTTTAGTAATTCTAGGGTCATTTCCTACTGTAACTTGTGTTCCAATCTTCTCAGCATCCACTACCATTGTTCTAAACTTAAAGATCCTAAACTCTTTCCCATACTGAGTGATTCTTACTTGTCTAAAGAATACAGGCCCTCTAGAATTCACTTTAATAGCGATAGAAAGGATTAACATGATTGGTGCACATATAATTAGTAAGATACTCGCTACTACTAAATCAAATATCCTTTTAAATAGAAGATGCCCTTTTCTTTTAGCTAAAATATCATAGTAAGCTTTTACTTCCTCGTTCTGCATAAACTCTGGAAGCTCTTCCCATACTTTAAGCATTCTCCATCCCCCTAATAACTTCTCTTAAGCTCTCACATACATATTCAATTTCTTCGTTAGTTAATAAAGTATGTAGAGGTAAAGTCATCTCATTCTTATATTGCTCATAGGCATTTGGATAGTCTCCTATATAGAATCCTAATTCTTTATAAGCTGTAAGTAATGGTAATGGCTTATAATGTACATTTGTTGCTATTCCCTTTTCAGCCATTTTTTCAATTACCTGATTTCTGTATCCCTCATCTTTTCCATTTAAGTTTAAGAAGTATAAGTGCCCACATGAACTATATTGGTCTGTATAGTGTTTTAAGCTAGTTACATTAGCCTCTGCTAGTAACTCATCGTACATCTCTATAATTTCTTTTCTTCTTTCAAGAATCTCTGGGTATCTCTTAAGTTGAACTAAGCCTAAAGAAGCCATAATATCTGTCATATTACACTTGAAGTTAGGTGCTACGATATCATACTCCCAAGCACCAAGTTTAGTTTTAGCTAAAGCATCTTTTGATTGTCCATGAAGTGAAAGAAGCATATATTGTTTATAAATCCATTCATTATCAATACCTTCTATATCCCTCCATACTACTGCCCCACCTTCTGCTGTAGTAAGGTTTTTAACTGCATGGAATGAGAAGGATGTAAAATCTGCTACTTCACCACTCATTTTTCCTTTATATGTAGCGCCAATTGAGTGAGCTGCATCCGCTAAAACTATAACTCTCCCAATAGCTTTTTGAATTTCATTATTTGCTCTAAATAAATGTTTTTTCTTTTCTACTGCTTCAAAAATCTTATCGTAGTCACACATTACTCCTGCAATATCTACTGGAATAATTGCTTTTGTTCTTTCAGTAATGGCATCTGCAATAGCATCATAATCGATGTGGAATGAACCTTTTCCTGAATCAACAAGTACAATTTTTGCCCCTACGTGATGAATAACACTTGCTGAAGCTGTATAAGTGTAGGCACATGTAATGACTTCATCCCCTTCACCTATTCCTAACATTCTTAAAGTAAGTTCCATACCTGCTGTAGCTGAATTTAAGCATACAGCCTTTGAAGTATGACAGTACTCTGCTATTTGACTTTCAAATAACTTTGTCTTTGGTCCAGTAGTAATCCATCCTGATTTCAGTGTATCTACTACCTCATCAATCTCAGCTTGTGTAATATCTGGTGGTGAAAATAATATTTGTTTCATGTCTCATATCCCCTTTTATTTATAGATATTAAGTTTTAATTTATATCTCTTTGCTACAATCCATACCCTATGATGAATTGCATTAAACAAGTATAAAATATATATCTTACTTCCCTAAAAAAGCCCATGAAAAATACCAAGTATTCCTTGGTATCTCTCATGTAAATTTATTAATATCTCATCTTTAATGCTTTATTTTTACTGCCCATATTGTGTATAAGCATCATTTTTATAAGCATAGCGACTGTATTTGCTATATTTGCCGTATTTACCGTACTTGCTGCCTTTCCCTTCTTTTACATCATGAAGGATAAAGCCGAGCACTTTGGCGTTAGCAAATTCAAGTTTTCCAAGGGCATCTTGCACATCTTTATGATGTGTTACCCCTTCACGTACAACAACCACTGTACCAGACACGCGTTGTGATAAGACCGTTGCATCCGTTACCACATTAAGTGGTGGTGTATCAATGAAGATATAGTCATAATTTGCTTCAAGTGTCTCGAGTAATTCTCCCATCGTCTCTGACGCAAGAAGCTCTGCTGGGTTTGGTGGAATATGTCCTGATGTAATAGCATCGAGATTCTCATAACTTGTATGCTGGATGGCTTCTTCTACCGTACAGAAATTACTCAGTAAATGAGCAAGCCCATTACCATTGGTCATATCCAGCTTGCGATGTACGGTTGGCTTTCTCATATCTCCATCGATGAGAAGCACGCGTGAACCTGTCTGTGCAAAAGTAATGGCTAAGTTAATGCACGTTGTACTTTTACCTTCTCCTGGGAAGGAGCTTGTCACAACAATTCTTTTACAGCCTTTACCTGCTAGTGAGAACATAATATTCGTACGTGTTGCTTTATAAGCTTCTTTAATATGAAAGCTGGATTTTCCTGTAAGAATAATCTCTTGTTCTTGTTCTTTTGTTCTTTGGGTTTGTTGTTTATTTTTATTAAATAATGTTTTCATGGTTCCCCCCCTTTATTTGATACGCGTTGCAGCATCTTCTAAGTCTGGTATAGTCCCAAGAATAGGAAAGTCATAACCTTTTTTAAGGTCATCTTCAGTTTTGATACGATTATCAAGCATTTCTGCCACTAATACACCAAGTACAGAGAGTACACCACCTAACATAAGTCCAATGATTGTATTTAAAAGCACATTAGGAGAAGATGGACTTGTAGCTGGCACTGCTTCATCAATAAGTTCTACTGAACCTGCTTTAACAACACGAATGATTTCTTCTGGTGCCACTGCTGCTATGGTATTGGCAATGACTGCAGCTTCATTGGCATCTTCTGTTGTAATTTTCACTTCAAAAATCTCTGTGCCATTTACAGCGCTTGCTGTAAGCATTTTACGAATTTGCTCTGGTGTATAAGTAAAGCCTGTTTCTGTAATCACTTTACTGAGCACATTATCACTTTTTAAAATCTCAATATAAGTACTTACAAGCTTTTGAGAAGCATTAATATCATTAAGATTAGCAATTGTATTTTCACGTTCTGTATTGCTGTTCACATACATACTCACACGTGATGTATAAGTTGGGTCGAGTACAAAAGCACTTATGCCAAACGCCGCTACTCCTCCTATAAGGGTACAAAGTATAATTACCCATACTTTATTCCATAAAATCATAAAGATCTCTTGTAATGAAATTTCATTTGTTTCTTCCATCTCTAATCCTCCTATTTTGTATTTTCCCATGCAAAAAGGCCACTCGTTATGTCATTCGAGTAGCCTTATCGATCACCATTAAGTTTAGGGTATCAGATGTTTGTAGGTATCGTAATATTCTTTTACGCGTTCAAGATCTTCCTCATTAAAGCTTTGCATCGCAATACGCTTGGCCTGCGCTAAATCTGAACTTGATACTCCATCTAATACTAAACCCATTAAGTAATTTATATCTGAAGATTTCAAATTACTTAACACCAAATTAAGCATGGCACTTTTATCTTTGGTTGGAATACTTTTTGCAATATTTTTAGCCTGTTGCTCCACAGCGATTTTTATATCATCTGTTGTCACGGGCTGTGTCTTTTCATTGGCTGTTTCATGCATTGTAGTATCTTCTACTGTACTAGAGTTTGTATTCCCCTGCTGAGTTTGTGTTTGTACATTCTCAGCACTTTCTGCCCCTTCTTCCTTACTTGGCTCTTTGGTGTTTAATATGGCTTTAAAGCTCTCTTTTTCTTCCTCTGTAAGCACTCTACCTGCTTCCCCTAGGTCAATGCCTGTCTGCGCTATAAGTTCTTGTGTCATCTGACTGACTAAAGTTTCTTCTACAAAATAAGCACTTACTCGATCATATAAAAGATAACCTGCTCCCCCTAATAGTATAAGTAAGGCAAGTATACTCCCTATAAGGATTAAACCTCGTTTTTTCATAACTGACTCCTACTCCATAATAAGGCGAATCGTAAGTGTTATAGGTGCTTCGTTTTCATAACGAAGATTACGTTTTAAGGTGTATTCACTTGGCAAAGTAGCTCCTGTATAGCTCTTTACTAGACTTTTCACATTTTCATATTGCATAAGCATATGGTTAAGTGAAATTTGCCCTCCATCTGAAAGAAGTGCATAGATGGTATCAGATGAAATACCAAGTGAATCTGCCATCTCTTTAAGTTCGCTCGATGTCGCTGTGATTTTATCTAACATTTCTTCAAATATACCAAGCTGAACATCTGCTTGTCTAAAGGAATAAGCTGTATTGGTTCTCATTGTTCCCCCAAATGAGCCTTCAATATAAGCACCTTCTACATTTGTATAAACCGCTAAGCTTTCCATTCTATCATTCATTGGATACTGCTTTGCGAGTTCTTTTACATTAATCGTAATTTCTGTTCCTGCTACTTCAACAGGTACAAAGTTCCCGCCAATGAAAACACCTGCTTCTTCTACGTACATTTTAGCTCTTTCTGTCGTAGAAGTTTCTTTTACAAGCCCCTCGATTGTAAAATCTGCTTTCGCAGCGACTAAGAGGTAATCTGTAACCGTATTTTCATAAAGTCTGATTTTAGAACCTTCTTTGGCTACAATCATTTGTTTCATATTGCCTTTAATAAATTCAACAGGCTTACCACTTTCTACTTGAACAATGTTATAGTCTCCGAGTAATTTTACATTTCCACCTTGAATATAAACTGTCCCTGTCACTTTTACATTATCAAGTCTTACCTTACCATCACCAATACCAGCACTTAAATACACATCACCTTCAATAGTCGTATCTTTAAGCGTCACATCACCTGTATTAATGACTACATTGCCTTTAACCACTTCTGTATAAGTCCCTGGCTCATGAATAAAGTTAGGTGTTAAATTTTCTAATAAAGTAACCACTTCAGCACGTGTAATTGATGCCTTTGGTTTGAAGCTTCCATCTGGATTCCCTTTTATAAAGCCATTTTGCACAAGCGCCTTCACACTATCTACAGCCCATGCAGAAATATCTTCTACGTCTGTAAGGTTAATCTCTGTAGTGCTATCTGCTTTTACACTATATGCTTTTGCAAGGGCATAAGCGACTTCTTCTCTTGTAGCTGCCTTACTTGGCTCAAACTTTGAACCTGGTGTATACATAATTCCGCGTCCTGTTACATTGGCAATGGCCTCACTATACCACGCCCCTGGTGTAAGGTCTTCATATTTTCTATTTGTTTCGACTTCAGTAAACTGGAAAGTACGATTAAGAAAAGTTGCAAGTTCCGCTCTTGTAACCGATTCATTTGGTTTGAAATCACCATTTTCCATTCCTTTTACAACTTCATAAGTAGACCATCTATCAATCGCTTCTTTCGCCCAATGCCCTTCATAATCTTTGGCCCATACTGGCTGAGCTAAAATAAAAGTACCCAGTAGCATCGTCACTGCTAGTTTATTGTAAAATTTCTTATTAACTTTCATACATCCCCCTATTTGTTTAGCATTGTTATATTATTTATGTACTATTTATCACTTTTAAACACCAATATATTTTCATTAAAAATTCTAACATAAAATGTGACATTTTTAAACATAATTTTTTATTTTATACAAAAAAGGTATATCTAAGAAAGATATACCTTTTTCTTTATGTATTATTTATAAGTTACTTGAACTGTAACTTTATCAATTTCGTGTGCAGATGTTGCTTTTACAGTAAGTTGTCCCTTTGCTGTAAGCTCTTCTTGGCCAATTGTTACATCAACACCAAAAGTAGCAAGTGCACTTTCAAACTTATCATAGATTTTTTGAATCTCTTCATCTGTTACTTTGTTTCTTATTTCTTTTGCTGCATCTAAAAGGTCACCTACTTTAATAGCAGTTCCTTGGTAAGCTGCAACACGTCCAAAAGCCTTATCTAATAACTCTTCAGCTTTTGTCATTTGTTCTTCTGTAAGGTTAGCTTTTTTGCCAACTTCTTGAAGTAATTCTTCTGCAAGGCCTTTATTATCAGCTACCATTGCTTTTAAATCTTCTACTTTATAAGCTGTTCCTGGTTTTAATGTTACAGCGTATTTATCTGTTAAACCAACTGTTAAAGTATCAATACCATGATCTTCTGTAGCTGTAATAGTTTCGATAACATCATCACTATTAAAAGTTACACCATTTACAGTTACAGTATTTTTATTACTGTCTACTACAACATCTACTTTACCATTAATAGCTACTTTTACATCTCTATCTTGTAATTTAACTTCAAGTGCACTTACATTAATTTCTTTATCTTTAACAGTGCTGCCACCACCTGTGCTGCCACCGCCGCCACCGCCGCCGGATGCTGGGTATTTAGGTGCTGTCGTAACGCCTTCAGCTACTACAACTTTATCTTTGTTGTATTTAAAGCCTTTTTTAAGCTCTAAACCATTTGCTTCAACAATGATATTTTTGATTTCACTCTTTTCCCCTCTACCACGAAGAACTGTGTTGACTGCATCTTTTGTTACAGTTAATTTGTTAATGGTTACACCATCTACAAGTACAAGTTCTGAAGTTTTATTGATGATTACTTCTTCAACTTTTAAAGTTCCTACAAGTTGTGGTTCAGCTGCACCATCTACTACTACTTTGCTAAGGCTAACACCATTACCTTCAAGAACAGATGTGGATGCAAGTGTAACAGTTCCTTTTACTTCAACTAAGTTACCAAGTAATACGCGAACTGGGTTTTTACCTGCTTTATCGACAACAACGTTGTTAAGTTTTGATTGACCAAGTACATGTACAGTGCTTACACCGCCACCTTCAACGATTACATCACCAAGTACAGTTACGTTGTTAAGTTTAACATCCCCTTCGCCAATACCTTCTGCAAGGTAAAGGTTACCTGTAATTGTCATATCTTTAAGTTCTACATCTTTTGTATTCACTACAAGATGTCCGTCGATATCTTGTGAGTATGTACCCGCTACATTTACAAGATCTGCTGTAATTTTGTCTACCATTGTTACAGCTTCTGCACGTGTAAGAGATGCAGTTGGTCTAAATGTACCATCTGGGTTACCATTTAAGTAGCCACCTGCTACTAAGCTTGCAATTTCAGCTTCTGCCCAATCAGAGATTTGAGCTTGGTCTTTGAATGTCACATTTGTTTCTTTAGCTGCTACTTTGTAAGCTTTTGCAATAGCGTAAGCTGCTTCTTCACGAGTTGCTTCTTGATTTGGTTTGAATGTACCATCTTCATAGTCATTCATAATACCTGCAGATGATACTTTTGCGATATCTGATGCATACCATTTAGTTGCTTCTACATCTGTGTATTTTTCTGCTGCTGATGTATCTGTTAAACCAAACACTCTTACAATAATTGCTGCTAATTCCCCACGAGTTACTTTGTTGTTTGGTTTGAAAGTTCCATCTTCATAACCTTCAAGAACTTCCTTTTCTGACCACTTTGTAATAGCTTCCTTAGCCCAGTGGTTATCATAGTCTGCTGCATAAGTTACAACTGGTAAAGCTGTTGCCATAATTGTAGCAGCTGCAGTTGTTGCAAGCACTTTTTTTAGTCTAAGATTTAATCGCATCTTACTCCTCCTTAATACTTTTGAACATTTTTATACTATTATATAATAATACTTTAATAATTTTATCTTAACACTTGCCAATAATCAACCCTTTTATGCACACTATTCGCACTAAAGGTACATTTCAATAAAAATAAAGCCCTAGAACACTTCCATAAGGCAGAAATGTCTAGAGCTCTAAAGCTTTTTCCTCTATTTATTTGCTTCTCTTTGACACATATATCTCCAAGAATCTTGGCACATATCGTCGATATTCTTTGTTGCTTCCCATCCGAGAAGTTCTTTAGCTTTCTTCGTTTCTGCATAGCACTCTGCAATGTCACCAGGTCTTCTTGGCGCAATGCGGTATGCTACTGTACGTCCACTTGCCTTTTCGAAGGCTTTTACCATTTGAAGGACGCTGTAGCCGTTTCCTGTACCTAAGTTGTAAGCATCAATACCTGTTTCGCCAAGGATTTTCTCAATGGCTTTCACATGACCTTTAGCAAGGTCTACAACGTGAATATAGTCACGTACACCTGTACCGTCTACTGTTGGGTAGTCATCACCAAATACATTAAGGGCTTCAAGTTCACCTACTGCTACTTTTGCAATGTAAGGAAGTAAGTTGTTTGGAATACCGTTTGGCTCTTCGCCAATAAGGCCTGATGCATGTGCACCAATTGGGTTAAAGTAACGAAGAAGTGCTACGCTCCACTCCTTGTCTGCTGCATACACATCTTTAAGGATGTTTTCTGTCATCAGTTTTGTAGCGCCGTAAGGATTTGTTGTAGAAGTTGGGAAGCTTTCATTAATTGGTACTGAAGCTGGATCTCCGTATACTGTAGCGGATGAGCTAAATACTAACTTTTTAGCACCATGTGCTGCCATAACTTCACAAAGAACGATTGTGCTCATTAAGTTGTTATGGTAGTACGCTAAAGGTTTCTCACAAGATTCCCCTACTGCTTTAAAACCTGCAAAATGAATAGTTGCTTCAATTTTATTTTCTGTAAAAATACGTTCAAGTAAGTCTTTATCTTTTACATCTCCTTCATAGAAAGCAAAGTCTTTACCTGAAATATGTTTGATCTTATCCAGTACACTTGGATTAGAATTGCTAAAATCATCAATAATAACAATTTCATATCCTGCGTCTAATAACTCCACACATGTGTGACTTCCAATATAACCTGCACCACCTGTTACTAATATCGCCATGCTCATACCCTCCTAAATAAATATAATTTTACTAAAAATTTTACTCTATTCTTATTTTATCTCACTAATTACTGAAAATCAAGTGAAGACAAAGATTTAACACAAACTTAAAAATCTAAAAAAAGACGCATATGCGTCTTTTTTATCAGGTTAATTTTACTTAATTTTACTAATACTTTTACTACTATTCCTCTTCTAAGTCTGTTGTTCGACCTTTAAGTGTGGCAATAGCAACCACAACTGGAATACCAATCACTGCTACAACAATAAGGTTTGTTATGTTCGCTACAATGATTTGAAGCCAAACTTTCTCTGCTGGTTCACCATATACAAATACATCCCCTACATAAGAAAGCACACTTCCTAATACTGCACCTAATAGGGCGTACACATAAAGTAAACCAATATGCACTGTGGTGATTTGACCTTTAAGGACATCGAAGTCCGCTTTCATCACAATGAAACCTGTACATAAACCAATTGAGCCTGACATAAAGACCCAGCTCCACCATACACTTCCGTAAGAAATAGCATCATTTAAAGCATGCCCAATAAAACCTACTAAAAACCCTACTACAGGTCCGAAGATTGCCCCAAAGATACAAAGAAGTGCTACAGCAAGCCTAAGTGATGTATTCGGTGCTACGTTAATTGAAATCATAGATGCTGCCGCATAAAGTGCTGCACCAATACCAATGGCTACAACATGTTTCGTTGTTAACTTAAAAATTGATTGTTTCTCCATTTTCTTCTCCCTTTATTCTTTTATGATACGAATATTTTGTCAAGAATCGTATTCATTATACAGGATAGGAAGGATAAAATCCAGCCTATCTCTCTTTACTTTGAAAAGGTAAATCCTCTGTTATTCTGTTAAGTGTTTAATCTGATTTAATAACTTCTGTGGGGATAAATCATTCGAAACATGAATACGCTTAATATCTAATTTCTGTGTCGCTACAGGTCTATACTTAGAAACCAGGTTCGTCACCTGCAAGTCTACACCACACTCACTTGCCCATTCCTTCACTTTACTTGTATGTAAAAACTGTGGGTAAGCCAGTACCTTCACATCTCGCTTGCCTAAGTACTTCTCAATGTCCCCAAAAGATTTTTGAATTTCATAAGAAACATCTGCCTTATCTAACGCATTCATCAGTGTATGCCCATGGGTATGACTTTGAATATCAATAAGCCCACTTGCCTCCATCTCCTTCGCCTGCTCCCATGAAAAATGTTCATTTTCATTGGTTATCCCTACATAAAGGCTCGTCACAAAAAAGGTTGCTTGTGCATTGTACTTTTTAAGGATTGGATAAGCCTTTGTATAATTACAAAGATACCCATCATCTGCTGTAATGAGGATAGGCTTTTTAGGTAGTCCCGCCTTTCCTTCAAGGTAATCCTTAAGCTGCTTAAAGTTAATAGGTGTATAGCCCGCTTCAAGTAAAACTTTAAGCTGAGCCTCAAAGTTGGCTGTGCTAACGGACATGCTTTGGTCTTCTTCTGTGTTTTCTACTTGGTCCTTAATCTTATGATACATCAGAGTAGGGATATAGCCCTTCTTATAAACGGGTTTCTGACTAATAGGGTAGGCCGCTTCCTTCCTAGCTGCTCTTTCTTGGTAACCTATCTCCCCTTTGTAGTCTATAGAGAGATTCTGTACATGATACTGCTCTTTCCCCTTTAATTTCATAACCACTTTAACCTCATTGATACCCTTATGTAAAAGTTCTTCGTCTAGGGCAATGGGATAAGGATACCTAAAACTCTGTCCTGCAGCTGCATCATTCACCTTATATTCTATATAATCTACAGGTTCTTTAGTACGTACTGTAAAGCGCAAAGTCTGATTAAGCTCTCTTAGCTTTTTGACTTCATAAAGATTTTCTTTCTTTACAAGTTCATCATTCACTTGAAGCATTTCTTCTAGTGCTGCATAGAAGTCACTGTATTTAACAGGTAATTGACCTAACTTACTTTGCCTAAAAATCTTATCGATATGCTTATACTCAAAAGGCAAATCATAATAAATTTTGTAAGCGGCATCTAACCCTTTTGCCACATCTTGCCCATAATGGGTTGCTAATTCATCTGTAAGTATAAGCTCATACTGCTGCCCATATTGATTATTTAGGTATTTCATTAACTTTTGGTCTTCTTCTTGATCTACATGCATATTTAATACCTTTATAAAAGGCATCCCTTTAAATAAAATATCCTTCTCATCTAAAGGCGTATAGACAAAATGAAGCTTTAAATCCGTTAAAGCCTTAAGTTCTTCATTGTTAAAAAGAAGACTGTAAATCGCTTGAACTTGTTGCTGCTCTTCTAAGTTTTTGCCATATAAGCTTAAATAAACCTCACCACTTCTCCCCTTAAGCTCCTCTATCAGAGCCTGTAAATCTTCTTCCTGATAATCTGCAACATGGGCCCAAATTTGCTTTTCTACTTGCTCGATTTTAACCCCTGCTCCTTTCTTTTCTCTTCCTATATAAATAGGCAATTCTTTATTCTGTCTAGTCTCTGATGCATACACCGATGTAATGGTCATTAAAAACACTGCGAATAATAAGCTCTTGATAACTTGTACTTTTCTACATTTTCTCATAGCTCTCCCCCTATTTATCTCTGTTTTATAACCTATACACTTTCATTTTGCTGTATCTTAGTATCTTGCACACTTTTATTTCCGCTAGACTTCATAGCATTCTTTCCTATTTCAAGTGCATATTTTGTCCATATTCCTACATAAACCAAACTATTTATCCACAGACTATAAGTTTTTATATAGTGTTTCTTATAAAAAATCCACATGGCATTGTGGAAGTCGTAGATAACTTTAGTCCTACGTTTTTTAGAACTCCCCCCCTTATAATGAATAATACTTGCTTCTGGATAATACATAATTTTATAGCCACCTTCTTTAATACGGTAGCAAAGGTCTATATCCTCGCCATACATAAAGAAATCTTCATCTAAAAGGCCTACTTGATCTAGTACATACCTTGGCATAAGCATAAAAGCCCCCATTAGACAATCTACTTCCCCTACTTCATTTTCATCTAAATGGAGTGCATCGTACAAACCATATTTTACTTTATCTCTTTTATGTAACTTTAAGAAATAATAGAAAGAAGCCCTTGGCGTAGGAAACCCTCTCTTACAAGCATGATCTAAGGTACCATCTGGTAAAATAACTTTACACCCTAGTGCACCGACTTTACATTCATTCTCTCCTTGTATCGCTACCTCTGTATTATAACGCTCTATGTACTGCATACACTGCTGTAAGCAATCTTCTACTACATAGGTATCTGAATTAAGGAGTAAGATATACTCTCCCTTTGACTTTCTCATGCCAATATTATTGGCTTTTGCAAAGCCTAAGTTCGCATCATTTAATGTAATGTTAAGAAGCCCCTGAATTATGATTTCTTTATAATCTTCTTGTAACCTTGTCATACTATCATCTTGAGAAGCATTGTCTACAAGCATAATTTCATATTCAAATTTTAGCTTTTTCTCGAGTACTGAATCAATCGTTTGTTTTGTCAATGTATATGTATTGTAATTGACTATAATAATAGATAATTTCATTTTTATCCACCTTATCTGTTTCATTTCAAGTATACCTATTATAGCATTTTTTACCTCCTATACCTACCCTCTTAATATTTCCAAAAAAATCTCCTAGCACATGACTAGGAGATTTTCTGCTTTTATATTAAAACCTTTTCTAATGCTTTACATCCATCTCGAGTTCTTTATATTGAAAGGGATTTTCTTGACTCATAAATGCTTTAAGACTTGGCTGCTTCTGATCCTTCTCTGAAAGAAGTACTTCCTCTATACCTTCAAGTGGCCACTCAATCCCTATATCTGGATCATTCCACCTTATACCAGCATCATACTCTGGTGCATAATAATCTGTACACTTATACTGGAAAGTTGCCCTATCCGATAAGACTAAGAATCCATGAGCAAAGCCCTCTGGTACATAAAATTGACGTTTATTTTCAGCACTTAATAGTACCCCTTCCCACTTTCCAAAAGTAGGTGAACCTTCTCGTAAATCTACAGCTACATCATATACCTCCCCCTCAACTACTCTTACAAGTTTACCTTGTGTATGCTGAGTCTGGAAGTGAAGACCACGAAGTACACCCTTCTTAGAACGCGATTCATTATCTTGAACAAATTGCATATGAAGTCCTGCTGCTTTAAAATCTTGTTCAGAATAACTCTCCATAAAATAACCACGGCTATCTCCAAACACTTGAGGTTCAATGATATAAAGGTCTTTAATAGAGGTTGGCAACACATTTATTTTACCCATTTGCTTTACCTCCTAAGTTTTCCTCTTGCCACGCTGCATCTGCTTCTAGATAATCTGCTAATGCTTCTTGCCATGACCTGAAGGTGTTTAGTCCAATTTTTTTAAGTTTAGCATTCTCTAATACAGCATATTGGGGGCGTTTAGCTGGTCTAAGAAACTCTTCACTTGTTACTTTATGGACTTTGACATTTAAATGTTTAAGCCTAAAAATCTCACAGGCAAAATCATACCAGGAACATGAGCCTTCACACGTCGCATGATAGGTACCATAATATTCTGTCTGCATGAGCTCAATAATTACCTTAGCTAAATCTTTAGTATAAGTCGGTGTTCCAAACTGATCACCTACTACATTAATCTGTGAAGTAGTCTGCGCAAGCTTCAACATGGTACGCACAAAGTTGTTGCCTTCACCATAGAGCCATGCCGTACGAAGGATAAAATGCTTCTTACATAGTCTACGTACTGCTTCTTCCCCAGCTAATTTGCTTTTGCCATATACATTTTGAGGATTCACTTGATCTCCCTCTCTATAGGGAAGACTAGCTCCCCCATCAAATACATAGTCTGTAGAAACATAGATAAACTTAGCATCTACTTCTTTGCATGCTTTAACAATATTTATTGTTCCTATTACATTAATAAGCTGAGCTTTCTGCACTTCTACCTCTGCTTGATCAACACTTGTATATGCTGCACAATTTATAACAATATGAGGCTTATATTGCATCATGTATGTTTTGACTTCTTGAACCTGTGAAATATCTAGTTCTTCTCTCCCTACTGTCTTTATATTATAATACATAGAATATTGTTTCAGCTGCTTCCGTAGTTCACACCCTAACTGTCCGTTAGCACCCGTTATAAGTACTTTTCTCATCTTATTTTATCCAACCTAAATGATTTATTATAAAATTAAATGTATTCTTGATTAATTCTATTTCCATTTTTAAATGTACACTTAATGAGACACCTTGTATTTTCTCTAATTTATGTCTATTTTTAATACCTTCAATTATACCTTCCTTATAAGAATCACCTAATCCTTTCTTTAAAAAGAATAGATATTTAATAATAAATCCTATGCTTAGAAAAGGACTATTTATAAAAATTTGCCATACTGGCATATTTTTATAAATAACAAAGATATTATTACGTGCTGCTAGCTTTACTTTAAAGGAATTATATCTACTTCCTGATGTAGCACTTCCTATATGATAAACTTTTGCATCAGCACAGTACATAGTTTTATACCCATATAAGTGTGCTCGATATGAAATATCCACATCTTCCATATAAGCGAAAAAATGTTCATCAAAATATCCTATCTTCTCAAAAATACTTTTTCTATAAAGTGCTGCACCTGCACAAACACTAAATACTTCTCCTGATTGGCTATAGTATTCTACACTCTTTCCATCTCCTCTCTTAAGTGTCCATCCTAAAATATTATACTCATCCCCCGCATCATCAATTATATTTTTATTATAATAACTAATCATCTTACTTGATACAGCAAAAATCTTATTATCTTGCTTCATTATTTCAATAAGTTCATATAAAAAATTATCTTCTAAAACAGTGTCATTATTTAATAGTAGTACATATTCTCCTTTTGCTAATTTAATACCTTCATTAACAGCCTTACTAAATCCATAGTTCTGATCTAATCTAATAAATACAAGTCCTCTATAAGTTTTTAACCATTTATAGTTCCCATCTTCAGAAGCATTATCTATAATAATTAATTCTATATTATTCTTATATTGTTTGTAGATGGACTCTACACATTCCTTTAAATACTTGTTACCATTATAATTCGGAATTACGATTGACACCAAGCCTATCACCTCATCTATTATCTAATAAAAATAGTTAGAAGAATACTCTCCTAACTATTTGTTAAATATGTATATACTCCTACTTTATATTCATTACAACAATTCCTATAGAAGCAATTATAATCCCTATCAATTGATAAGATGTTAGTTGCTCCTTGAAAATTATAATTCCTGATATGACCGCTAATATATTTGTAATAGCTGCAGTAAGAGGCATTATAAAACTTAAATTATTTTTATTTAGTATAACCATCCATAATAAGAAACTGGTTGCATACATGATCATAGCTAATATAATTTTTAGCCCTATTTTAGCCTGTAATGCACCATCTAAAATATTAACTGAAAATTGTCCTCCCCCTATCTTCATCAAGATAACACCACACATAGAAAAAACAATATAACTAATATATAACCACATATTTTTCTCCTTAATATTTATGAAAATCTACACCAAACTAATCTTAACACCTTTTTTCTAAAATCTGATGAGTTTAAAAATGACTGTATTAAATTTACTAATGCGTTCATATATCTCTTATGATAAATCTGAGTTAATGCTACATTCATCTTATAACTTGAATCACTAAATCTTGTTTCCTTTTCCGAAGAACATTGCTTTTCTATTTCTTTTAATATATCTTCTTTAGTAATTAACTCGAGTGTTTCTATATGATTTTGTAAATATCTAGATACTAAAAACTGTTTAAGTGCATTGCTCCTAGATATACTTCCTTGTGTCATCCTATAATTAAGTAAAACCTCGCCTATATTATCAATTTTATATCCTCTTTTTAATCCTCTTAATAAGAAGTCATAGTCCTCACTCATTGGGATATCTCTATAACCTTGTAACTCCTGATATACCTCTTTTTTTACCATCCATGTAGGGTGTGCAACACAATTAGATATCTTCAACAACTTATTCAGACGTCTTGTACCTGCCGGTACTCCCATTTTATCGTATATAACTTGTCCATCCTCATCAATCCATCCAATATCTGTACCCAATATATCCGTATCATGCTCATTCATATACTTTACTTGTTTTTCTATTCTTTCTAAATAAGCAATATCATCTGCATCCATTCTAGCTATATAAGTTCCTTTTGCTATTTTTAATGCTTTATTTAGACTATCAGTTAAACCTATATTAGTCTTATTTCTTATGAATATAATCCTATGATCTAACTTACAATAACTTTCGATGATTTTTGAAATATATTCGTTACCTGGATTATCTAGAATAATAATAAATTCTAAGTCTTGATAAGTTTGGTTTAAAATAGATTCTATTGATGCAATCAACTGCTGATCTGTTTCCTTGTAGGTGCTCATAATTACTGAAACTAATTGATTATTTAATTTATACACTAGCTTAATCTCTTTTCCACTTTTTGTATTTCTTCAAGAGTTTTTTGCATAATTGCATTACGCTGTCCTAATTCTTTTACCTGTTGCTGTAAACTAAATATACATACAGTTAGTCTAAATATAAGTATTAGGCAGAAAATAATACCTATCATGAAGAGCATAGAAGGAGCATACTCAATCCCTAATAATCTAGCTATTATTTGTATAGTATTAGGAATTATAGATAGTATAAACACCCCAATTGCACCTAGCATCCAAAAAAGACTTTCTTTTTCAGCAATTTTATTTTTACTTACCTTCTTATATACATATACCATGACTATTAACCCTACAACAGCAAAAAAGATTCTGTTAATCATTTATTACCTTCCCTCCCTCTAAATTTCCAGATATTATATTTGTCTTATGGTATTTAAGTATATTAATCAAAATACTATAAAACATCTTTATCATATATTTACAAGGATGCCATATCCCTGCATGCATACTTACCCCTGATGTTCTTTCTCTCATTTCTACAGACACTTCTTCTATCTTATAACCTTGGAACAACATTTCTATAATTAGATTAGCATCTGGATAATCTGGATATCCGTTCATTCTAGCATACTGTGTATATACTTGTTTATTTAATACTTGCAAGCCTGATGTTGGATCTGTAATCTCCTGCTTACATATAAACTGAATGATTTTTTTAAAAATGTTTGTTCCCATTTTTCTAAAAAATGAATGCTTATAATTTGTCTTCTCTTTGAATCTTGAGCCAATAACTATATCTACTTCTTTAGATTGAATATATCTAATCAACCTATCTAATTCTTTAGCTATATGTTGACCATCTCCATCAAACTGTGCTACATATTCATAATTATGTACTACTGCATATTTAAATCCTGTCTGTACTACTCCTGCATATCCCAAATTAAAAGGTGTAGTTAAATGGTTTACATTATTATCTTGAAGAATTCTTAATGTATTATCCTTTGAACAATCATTTATAACTAAAATATCAGCATAAGGCACATCTTGTTTTAACTCTTGGATAACTTTTAATATATTTTCTTCTTCATTATACGCTGGTATTATTACTAGTATCGAATTCATGCTATATCCTTTCTTTAATTCTTGTAGTTTTTTCCTTTCCTAAAGTCATTGCCATTATTATTGGTACCACCAAGAAAATACTATACATATAACGGAAGTCTTGAAAACTAACCGTTAAAAAGATTCCTGCCCAGTTTCCCATAACTGGAACTAATGTAATTAAAGCTTTATAGCCAAATTTATAGATCATAATTATTGCTAGCACTATAAGTATAAATATACTTATAACTGGTCTCCAAAAAATATTAATCAATAAATTATGTGCACTTATCTCAAAATAACTTGTTAAAACACGATTCAGATTTTTATGCACAGGTTTTAATTCTAGTCCATACTCATTTGGATAAATGGTATTTACTGGAGCAAGATTAAGATATGCATCATCAGGCTGTATTAATTCCCATAGATAGGATCTAGTATTCATAAAATTATCTATTACCATTGTCTTATTTCTTCCTGTAATATCACTGTACAATTGTTTGTATAAATCTAGATTCTCTAAAATATATGATTCATTAATTTCTAAGGATGAAAAGTTAAGAGTATGGTATTTAGAATATCTAACATTAATCTCTTCTATATTCACTACTTTTTCAATTAACTCTATCTCGTTCTCTTTTATATCTCCACCATTTTTTATTATATATGCTATAGTATGATAATTTATCAAATCCCTAGCTATACTTTCATCTTTTTTTAATAAGCTTGATTCTATACCTAACAGACTATATATAGGCCCTATTATTATATAGAAACTTATTAATAGTATTCCATATGCTACTGCTATTACTTTCCATTTTCTTATATAAAGAACTAAACTTAATACTAAAGTGGCTACAATAACACTTAATCCATTATGCCTAAACATTAATACTCCTAACCCTACCATTAAAAAAGCTATTAAGTTTAATTTTCTTTTTAGCCACTCGAAATCTGATACATAAATACGTATATATAACAGAGTAAATAAAAATACCATATTACTATACATAATATCTTTCCACAAAGTAATATTCATCAGTGGAAAAACAGGGCTGATTAAGTATATAGATACTGCTAGGTAAATTAATCTTTTATCAATCTCCATATCTAGCATAATCCTAATAGCATATCTACAAATCAATATAAATATAATAATCTGTACAAGGCTTACTGCTGCTGGACTTTTCCATATGCTTGTACATATTAAATTAAATAATGTATGTGCTACAGGATGTGCATCATAAAAAGTTTTTGACAACATTTGTCCCCATTGATCTATGGAATCTGAAGTCATAAATCCAGGATAAAAAGAGATTAAGTATATCGCATTCACTACTACTAAACTAAAAGTAGTATTTCTTAAAATCTTTTTATCATTATATTTTTCAGTCTCTTTGTTTCTTTTATATCTCAAATCAATAAGTATTTGCTCTAAGTATGTAAAAATCCAAATACCTATAATAATGCTGCTTATAAATATTATTATTACTCCAATATCTGTTACATTGGAAACAAAATTGTTAAACCTGATGGATATTAATAATAAAGTTACAAGAATAAAATTATAAAAAACATATATAGGTTTTAATAACTCTTTATTTCTTATAGAGCTTATATGAATTTTATTGTCCAGATAGAATATAGATAGTAGCATAATACTATTTAGAAGTATGATTTCAAAAATATTCCTCATGTTTAATAAATCAACCATCATATATGTAGCTAAATGTGTACATATTATATTAAATAATAGTACTCTAATAGAAGTATTAGTGGTTTTATAAAGTGCTAAATATAGCATTAGATAGGTAAATATAATTATAGAATATACTAATATATCTTGTTTTAAATCCACTGTTCCTACTTGTTTAGGTATAAGTTCTAGCTCTTGATTTATATCTTCAATATTATATAGGTCATAAATACTACTCTCATCATTCCATGTTATCTTAACCTTACCTGACAATGGATGATTTAAAAATGTTATTTTAAGACTTTTTTCTACGTTAAAATCCTCTTCAAATATTGTAGGAATAATTTTATATGCAACTAATTGCCCATATTTATATTCCCATTTCTCTGATCCATACTTTCTAAGATTTACTGCTCTGCCATCCACTTGAATTTCTCTAATCCAAACTTCATTTCCACCACTTTGATCATTCCTATCATTTAAAACTTCAATAGTTAAATGATTTTTTTCTGCATTCCAAGCAGATGGTGCGTAATATATTAGACCAGATAAAATAGCAAGCATACTTATTACTATTATCTTTACTATCCTATTTTTCATCATAAGTTTTTTCCCCGCAGTAATTTAATCTCTCAAAGTATAGTGTAAAACTTGGGATTAATACTATAAGCATTATATAAGCTAATAATATAATTTTTATTATACCTATTCTATCCGCCTTATAAGTTAATCTAGAAACATTATATTCTAGAATATCTCCTTCTTTATCATATAAATCTATGCTATTTATTATATCTCCTTGTTTTATTTCTACAATACCTGAGTAAGAATGCTTTAAGAATCTTAATATAACTGGTTTATCATGCTCTTTAAGAGAAATATTTATCTTATTAGGTTGGTTTTGATAGGATACAATCCCGTCATCTCTATACTCCCAATCCCCTTCTATCTTAAACTCTTCTACTATTTCACTATTTTTCAATTCCTCTATATCAAATATCCATACTTCTGTGCCTATTGATTCTGTATTTTTTTCCCCCATTGCCATAATACTGATATTGTCTGCTTGATAAACTTCTCTAAGTAATATCTCCTTACCCGTCCCTAAACATACTATTCCTGTAAAGCAGAAGCTAAGTATACAAATTATACTTCTTACTTTTTTTTCTCTTATCATAAAGTTTTTTATCTGCTTTAATAAGATATATTTACTTAACATATATCCTAAAGAAAAATATAATACTACCACTAAAATCTTATGTATCATTTGTAAGGGAACTTCTGATTGTAGAAATAATAATATGCTTATTGCAAAAATAATACCATTTATAGAACTCCATATTGCATGCTTAGAAATTCTTTTACCTATATTCATTGTAATGATTTCCTTTCAAAGAAGTATATATCTAACCTATATACCTTTTATACATATCTTTTATTCTTTCAAAGAATTTTAATAGTACATAGCTTAGCTTAGAATTTCTTTTGTAAAGATATTCTTTTATTCTTAAATAGATCACTCTGTTTCTATCATATGCTAACTCTGCTTCTATAGTTTCACTTTCCTTCATGCCCATTGTACAAAACTTAGCGAAGAGCAATGGATCCCATTCTTCTTGTATAGTTTTTCTGTGAGCATACAGTATGTCAGCCTCCCTATATAATGTTGTTATTATTGTACTCTCTCCAACAACTTCATAAGGTTCTAACAAAGTATACCCCCTACACCTTAGCTTGTCTAAAATTCCTTGTTCTCTAAGTCTAAAATCAAATATTTCTGTTATATATTTTTTTGTATTTTTAAATATTATAGGTGGTATATAATCATATCTTTCAAACATATTATCTAAGTATATATCACTTTTTCTATGTTTTATCACATTATTTCTTTTTTCTAAGTAATCAACAAATCTTATATCCGTTTTACTTAAAATATTTATTCCTTTTAATAACATCTCCTCTTGCATTTGGATATTATTATCTATAATAATAATATGATTTTTTAATTCATCACCTAGTCTTGTTTCCTCAATCCAAAACTGCTTTCCTAGTATATCTATAGGAATAAGGTCTTGTTTTTTTACTTTATGTAATATAATAGGATTGTATTTCTTTACCCATGTTAATTGATTTACTCTTTCATCAATTAACATAATGCTTACTCCTGGTAAATTTTCTTCTTTACTTATTTGTTGAGCTAAATATTTATTATTTAAAACATGCTCATATACCTCTGCTAAAGGTTGCATTAATAATTTTTTAGGTATAGTTGCTCGTGCTTCTTCTAAAAGCATTTGCTCTAGATAAGTGACTATTTCTGAAATACTGTTCGAAAAACCTCTACAGTTTTGTTTCTCATTAAAATATTTATTAAATGCAGGGATGTCTCTATATATAAGAGGTACTCCTGCCTCATATAATTCATGTATACTGTAGCAAAATGACTCTACATAGTTTGGAAATATAGCTACTTGGATGTCATCTAATACTTTCTTAAATTCCATTCTATTCAGTTTTCCTGTGAATATAAATCTTTCTTTATATCTCTCAGGAATCTTACCCTTTAAATAACTTGTATAAGAATCACCATCTTTGGTTACACTATCATAGCCTACTATATAAAATTTTGTCGTGCTATTAGGATATTTAGTTAAATACTGTACTCCTGCTTGTATATAATCATCTATTCCCTTCAATTGGAATACTCTTCCATAAAATAAAACATTGTGATTATCATGAGGCTCATATTTTGGAAAGTCTTTATTATTCATAGGTGGTTCAGATATAATAATATGTTCTAGGTCTATTCCATATCTTTTTGAATATAAATCTCTCCAAGGTTCCGTTTGTACCAGTACTATATCAGCATTTTGTAAAGCAATCTTCTCCATCTGAAACATTACAACTTTTTCTTTACTAAAATCTACTTGAAGTTGCTCTATATCCATTAAATCTACTGTACAATGTGCTCTTATGCCTAAGATAGTATTCTTAAACTTTCCTTCATACTTTTTAGCATTTACAGTAAAATACCCAATACCTACATAATCAAAGAATTCTACATAGTCTACATTTTCTTCTTGTACTATACTTTCTATAACTCTATAAAATATATAACTTTTAAACATAAAAATATTATCAAATACTTCCATGTTCAAAAACTCCCAAGGAATACGATCACTTAGGCATACTACATTCAAACGTTCAGGATGTGACAATGTAGTTCTATAGTTATTAATAAAATTCTCACACTCAAATTTTGGAATATCTAGTAATAATGTAATTTTATACTCAGTTGTCTCAAGAAGTTCATTAATAGCATGCCAAATAAAAACACCACAGCCTCCTGCTGTAATAGGATGAATTTCATACGAGGCAAATAATATATGTTTTTGCTGCATATTCAAAACCCTTTCTTATTTATTAGATATGTTTGGCACTTTCTATTGCTTCAGTTCTATTTTTTTCATACCATTCATTGTAAAGTTCTAAGATTCTATCTTTATTTTGAAGTGCTTCTAATGCTTTTTGGTAGATAGCTTCTGCATCATCTGGTCTATCTACAACAAGATATTTCTCTAGCTCGCTACCTTCAAAATAATGATGGTTATTACCTGTTAAGCATATAACCCCACAATTAAGACTCTCCAGCGGCACAAGTGGTGCACATTCTGAAAAAGTAATGTAAAAATTAATATCATTTTTCATCATTTCTTTTAGAAGTGTCTCACGATCTACATTCCCTGTAAAACCATTCACCTTAAGCCCTAACTGTGTTGCAAAGATTTGCATACGTTCATTATAAGGTACCATGCTAACTGTAGCATCTTTAAACATACTTGCTGCTGCAATTTGTGTATAAGCATTTTTATTCCATGTACCACCTGAAGAATATATACCTATCCTTATAGAATCCTCTAAATTAATCATTCTATCTGATTTAATAGGCACTTCTACTCTCTTTTCCACATGATTTTTAATTAACCCTACTTTTAATCCCATTTTTTCATAAATGTCACACATACTTTTTTTCGCAAAAGCTATACAATCAATATGTTCCTCTTTACTTAATTGTAAAATTTCTTGATACCTTACCCATGAATAGTCTTCATACATATGTGTGGTATTACCATGCCAAAATACAATAATTCTTAAGTCTTCATTATGCTGTTTAAGATAGGAACAAAGTGTGTTCCATCCTGCTGCAAAACCACTAAAAATTACTTTTTTAACTTGCTTATCCAAAATGGCATTGCCAAGTTCTATAACTTGTTGATAGTTACTTAATTCCTCTAGCTCTACTACATGCTCATAAAGCTCTTTCGTAGAGTTTTTAACACCTAACCAGTTTTTATGAGTAATAGCAATAGTGTCTTGTGCTTGTAAATCTTGAAGTTTCTCTTTAAAACTTACTACAATTGGATCATAACTTATTTCATTCATTTGTTGCATAACATTTTCCGCATGTACGTGCTTTGATGGTTTTATTTTTTTATACAATCCAACTGCTTTTTTCCCACTCCACCTTAAAGCGCTATTAGCCTTAAGCTTTTGTACAAGTTTCCAAGCATTAGATTCATAAATAGCATTTAGTTCATTATTTAAAGCTTGTAATTGTGTCGTAAGTAGCAATTTTTCATTTAACGCCTGTTGATAAGATATTTCTACTGTAGTAACTTTGTTAGTCAACTCACAGACTCTTTCGGCATAGTTTTTAATCTCTTTATTCTTTAGAAGTAGTTCTTTTTCTACCTTACAATTTTTGTATTCACTTTTTTCAAGAGCTTCCTGTCTCCAGCCTACTTCTCCTTCTAGCTCTCGATTTTTAGCTTCACTCTTTTCAAGGGCTTCTTGTCTCCAGCCTACTTCTCCTTCTAACTCTCGATTTTTAGCTTCACTCTTTTCAAGAGCTTCTTGTCTCCAGCCTACTTCTCCTTCTAGCTCTCGATTTTTAGCTTCACTTTTTTCAAGAGCTTCTTGTCTCCAACCTACTTCTCCTTCTAACTCTCGATTTTTAGCTTCACTTTTTTCAAGAGCTTCTTGTCTCCAACCTGCTTCACCTTCTAAAGCTTTTAGACCTTGTGTAAGATATTGATCCATAATACTAAGCCTATCTTTTAAAACAGGGTTTAAACTAAACGCGTATCCTTCATCTTGACTTAATGGTACTATATAAAGTGTTTGCTCCGATGATAAGTCATTAACAACTTGTACATTTTCATACAAATTTTGTACTGCATGCTTCCAACAACCATTATGATCTTGGAATTGTAATGTTGACATATCTGTTAATTTATTTTCAAAGTGTAAAATAACATGTTTAGCTACTCTCTTTAATTCTTGTATAATCTCTCCAATATGCATAGGATTGATATGAATTAATACGGATACTGTATAAACTACATCAAAATAGTTATCTGGATATGGTAAAGGTTGTCTTGGTTCAATTAAAGTTACATGCTCCTCATCAATACGTTCATGTGTATAAACCTTCATCGCATCTAACATAGTTGGGCTTTGATCTACTGCAAAGTACTCGATGTTCGCAAGCTCTGATAAATAGTTAGCATGTCTCCCAAATCCAGCACCAAACTCTAGTACCTTACTTCCTTGTGGTAACGTAGAAAAATACTCAGTCAATACAATTTCTTGAATACTATATAAAGGTTGTGTGCTTCTTCTTTTTTCTATCTCTTGTAACCACTCAAACCCATTATCTTGCCACCATTTTTCATTATCATATACTTGATTATTCATTAAGATTACTCACTTTCTTTACAATCTATTGTTGTAGGAATATGAAACTTATAGTGTACAGGCCTATTTAAATCCCTTAATACTTCAAAAGCAGTTGCCCCATCAATTTGCTGGTAAAGATAAACATCAGAATAATTCTTATCTGTAACACTATTAACTGCTACAGAAATAGAATAGCTTCCTGCTCTTAAATATATTGGGAATTTAAAGTCTACAAATCTCTTCTCATTTTTTTCTATTGTTAATAAATCAATTTTTTCATCAAACATAGTTGTCCCAAAAAGGTCAATACCCGTAATATCCCTAATCAAAAAGGAGATATTAACATTTTCATAACGCGCTTTAGCACTAATATGACATCTTAGAATGGCCTCTTCTCCAAAATCAAAAGCCAAAGTTTTCTCTTTTTTAGCATTTAGCATTTCAACTTTTGTGAAGTATACTTCCCCTTCACCATAAGTAAACTGTTCTACCCATTGATTGGTATCCATTAAATCTATTTCTACTTGTAGTGTATCTTCTTCAGCTATGGCTTCAACTTCTTCTGTACTCTCCAGTTCCTCTTCACGGTTTTCTGCATTCATATCTTCTCTGATAGATGCAAGATACTTATTTACGATAGCCTCTGATGTTCCCATATCAATAAGCCTACCTTTTTCTAAAAGGATTGCTCTATTACATAAAGATTTTATAGCATCTACAGAATGGCTTACAAAGAGTAAAGTTAATCCTGCATCCTTCATTTTCCTCATTTTGGAAACGCATTTTGCTTGGAATGCAATATCTCCTACAGATAATGTTTCATCTACAATTAGAATATCTGGATCCATATTGATAGCCACTGCAAATGCAATCCTTGCAAACATACCACTTGAATAGGTTTTTACAGGTTGATCAATATATTCTCCTATTCCTGCAAACTCTTCAATCTGTGCATATTTTTTATCCATTTCTTCCTTAGCAATACCAAACATTGCACCATTTAAATAAGCATTTTCTCTTCCTGTAAAATCCATGTTAAAGCCTGAGCCAAGTTCTAGTAAGGCTACAACACGTCCATTTTTCTCAATATTTCCTGTAGTAGGTGTTAAAGTTCCTGCTACCATTTGAAGCAAAGTCGACTTACCTGAACCATTTCGACCTAGAATACCCACTGTACTTCCTTTTTCTACTTCAAAAGAAAGAGGTTGAAGTGCTTTAAATTCTTTATAATACTTTTGATTTGGCTTAATAATCTGCTTTAATCGGTCTTTCGGATTTTCATAGACATTGTAGACTTTACTTACATTATCCACTTTAATTGCAATTTCTTTAGATGACATCTGCAAACCCCTTTCTTAAATAATAAAATACACCTAGTCCAAAGATTAAAAACACTGTTGCTCCGCACATATATTGAAAATACATAGTTCCATCAAAAGGAATTCCCTTAATAATGACATCTCTCCACATATCAATAATCGGCGCAAGTGGGTTGAATTTCATAACAAACTTAAACTGTTCTGGTACTTGTGTACTTGGATAAAATATGGGTGACATATAAAATAGTATATTTAAAATAAGTGCTACCGCATGTGCCATATCTCTTATGTATACACCTAGTGCAGAAAAAATAAAGCTACATCCTAAGCTTACAACAACAATCGGTAATAAAATAAGCGGTACAAGTAAAAGCGTTCTATGATTCGTATCAATAAAGATTATTTTCCCTAAAACTAATAAGCCTAGCCCAAATAATTGGTTGATAATTGTAGATAGTGTTACACTAATTGGTAAAATCTCTACAGGAATAACAACTTTTTTTACATAGTTAGGATTGCCTACTACCACACCTAGTGAGCGGTTAATAGTTTCTGAAAAAATATAAAAAGGTACGAGACCGCTAAAAATCATAAGCGTATATGTAGCATCTGAATCCACGCCTACTTCTCCCCATTTATTTTGAAATACAATAATGAAGATAAAGCTATAAACAGCAAGCATTACTAATGGTGAGATAAGCGCCCATATTATTCCTAAGTAAGATCCTTTGTATCTTTGTAGGAAATCTCTTTTTGTAAACTCTTGAATTAAATTTTTATACTGGATTAAGTCCTTTAAATTAGTTACATACTTTCTTATGTAATCCATCTCTTTCACCTATTTCTTTACTTTATTCTTATAACATTTTAGAATTTTGATAGCTATTCGCCCAATATGCGTATTAAGGAGCCTTATTAATATATATTTTATATCATGTATATCCTCATTAGCATTTAGCACCACACTAGGATAATTCAAAGAAGGATTATTCCACAAATACCCTGGTCCATTAGCATTCATTAGCTTGATAATTTCTATGCTATATTCCTTATAGGCCTGCATATTCTGCTCTACAATTTGATTATAAATATTAATCACTACACCTGGATTAAATGCTTTTGACATAGAATCCATTCGATACCTATAATAGCTTAAAGCTTCTGGTATAGCTACGCCTTTACATCCATTGATATGCATACGAATTAAACTATCATAGTCTTCCATACCTTTTTGCATCTCTACACGATTCATACCAAACTCTATAAATGCATTTTTTCTAACTACATAGAAAGCTGCTGACATATTAGAAAGCAATAGGTATGGTAATTTTAAATTAAAAGTAGGCCAAATATCGTTCTTAGCCTCAAAAAATTTTACCCAACTATATACGATATCTATATCATAATGCCTTTCTAGTACTTTAATAGCTCTTGTATAGTAGTCAGATGCTACTTGATCATCTGCATCCAAAAATGTTATATACTTGCCTTGTGCTACTTTTACGCCTGCATTTCTTGCTGCTGATAATCCTTGATTCACTTGGTCAATTATCCTGTATCTCTCATCTCTCCTAAGATTATCTAATGCTTTAAGACTTTTTTCATCTGTAGTTCCATCATTAACAATGATTATTTCTAAATTAGAGTAGTTACAACCGCTTAAGCTCTCAAGCGTCTCATGTATATATTCCCCTAAATTAAAATATGGAATAATGATTGAAAGTTTGGGGTGTGTTTGTTCTATGTTAGTTTCTAACGAACTTTGCAATAGTTCTTCACATTCCTGTTCACACTTTTGAATCCAGTACCAAGGAAATCGGTAAGAATCTCCTTCTATAGCACTAAACCTTGCCTTATTGCCATCTACCTTTATAGGGGCTAAATCCTCTCCTCCAAACCAAATATATTGAAGAGTAAAGTACATAATAATATAACTACACTCAAAATGAAGCGTTATTATATTTCCTTTCTTTAAAAGTGGTTTAAGTGTTAACAACACTTGATAACTTAATTTAAAAACTTCCCCTAACTTAATATCTGCATCAAGTAATACTAAAGGAATTAATTGAATCTTTCCGGCCTCTTCTATCTGTATCTTTATTTTCTCTTTAGCATCCTGCCTTATATAAATCTGGCTCATCCCAACTACTCCATGTACCAATCTATAGTCTTTTCTATACCTTCTTCAAAGGTATACTTAGGCTTCCATCCAAACTCAGTTGTAATTTTTGTATTATCAATGGCATATCTTCTATCATGGCCTGGTCTATCTGCCACATGACCAATTAATTCCTCTGTTTTGCCTAAACTATTGATAATAAGTTTAACAATTTCTATATTGGTTTTTTCATTATTTCCACCTATATTGTATACTTCTCCCAATGTTCCTTTATGTAACACTGTATCAATGGCACTACAATGGTCTGCCACATAGAGCCAATCTCTAATCTGCATTCCATCTCCATAAACAGGTACTTTCTTATCTTGCATACAATTTGTAATCACTAAAGGAATAAGTTTTTCTATATGTTGATAAGGTCCATAGTTATTGGAACACCTTGTAATATTAACTGGCATTCCATATGTTTCATAATAAGCTCTTACGATTAAATCTGCACTTGTCTTAGAAGCAGAATATGGGCTATTAGGTGCTAAAGGTGTTTCTTCTGTAAATAACCCTTTCTCTCCTAACGTTCCATATACTTCATCTGTAGAAATCTGAATAAACTTAGTTCCTTCTTTATAATCTCTAGAGTAGCGATTATCAGGCTCTACATTCCAATGTCTCTTAGCTGTATCTAATAAAGCTTGTGTTCCCATAATATTAGTCCTTAGAAAAACTTCTGGTTCATCTATACTCCTATCTACATGGGACTCTGCTGCAAAATTAATCACTGTGTCTATTTCATATTCTCTAAATAATTGTTCCAATAATGCTCTATCTCTTATATCCCCATGGACAAAAGTATAGTTAGGATGATTCTCTATGCCTTCTAAATTTTTAAGATTTCCTGCATAGGTCAATAAATCTAAATTGATTATTTTATAGTCATACCTCTCTAGCATATAGTGGATAAAGTTACTCCCTATAAATCCAGCTCCACCTGTTACCAATACTGTCTTCATTATTTATCCTCTCCTCTATTTAAATAGAATGGGCAATCTGAATCATATATTGTCCATACTCCGTCTTCTGCATAGACTCAGCTAACTCTAATAATTGCTCTTTCGTAATCCATCCTTGCCTATATGCAATCTCTTCTATACACGCTATATATAGCCCCTGTCTTTTTTGAACTGCTTGAACAAAGCTACTTGCCTCTGTAAGCCCCTCACATGTTCCTGTATCAAGCCATGCCATACCACGTCCAAAAAGCTCCACTTTAAGCTTTTGATGTTTAAGATAAACTTCATTGACTTCTGTAATTTCTAATTCGCCTCGTTTGGATGGTTTGATTTGTTTAGCAATCTCTATTACCTGATTATCATAGAAATACAGCCCCGGAACTGCATAATTCGATTTAGGATGCATTGGCTTTTCTTCAATAGAAATGACTTGTCCTTCTTTATCAAACTCCACCACTCCATAGGCTGTAGGATTGATGACATTGTATCCAAAAATTACAGCACCTTCTGTCAAATCAGCAGCAGCACGTAAAGCCCCTGTAAATCCTTTACCATAAAATATATTATCCCCTAATACAAGTGCTACTTTGTCATCCCCTATAAACTTCTCTCCGATTATAAATGCTTCCGCCAATCCCCTAGGCTCTTCTTGAATGGCATACTCAATCTTCATTCCTAATTGACTACCATCTCCCAATAATTCTTTATATACAGGCAAATCTCTTGGCGTAGAAATAACAAGCACCTCTCTAATCATTGCTAACATCAAGGTAGATAAAGGATAATAAATCATAGGCTTATCATATATAGGCAACATCTGCTTAGATATTGCTTTTGTAATAGGATAAAGTCTCGTTCCCAATCCTCCTGCCAAAATAATTCCTTTCATAAGCTACTCCTTTTATTCTATATTTACATATATAAATCTATAAGTTTTATGTATCTAAAATCTTTCTCCATTATTTCCATTATAGCATAATTTAAATTATCCTTTACCCTTTTTCCCCTAATTTCTACAGTTAAATATTAGAAGCAAGTTACATTTATTTGGTATCTGTATTATTTTGTACTTATTTATCACATATAGTATAATAATACTTATTACATTTTAAAGGAGTCTCACTATGATTCGCGAAAACCAAAAGTATCTAAATAGACTTCAAGTCTTTCTAGATTTAATCATTATACTTATATCCTTTTTAATCGCTTACTACATACGTTTTTACCAGATGGATGATGGAATACACTCTCTTACTTTCCAGCAGAATTTACGTCCTATACTGCTTTCCATACCACTTTATCTTATCTTCTATAATCTATTTGATATTTATAGCACGAGGCGTACTAAACCTCTTCATGTAGAAATATCTGCAATTATTAAAACGAACGCTTTATGCGGTATACTCATTATGGTAGGGCTCTTTATCTTTAAGATTGTAGACTACTCTAGAAAGTCTCTTGGCTTATTCTTCGTGATTAATACCATTCTTACTATCTGTACAAGATTGGTCATCCGTATCATCTTGAAGAAATATAGACGTAAAGGTTATAACCTAAAACATTGTCTTGTTATAGGTACTACTGATAGTAGCGCACGCTTTATTGATAAAGTAAAAAAAAATAAACATTGGGGCTATAACATTGTTGGTATTATTACTTCCCCACTTAATCACTCTAAAAAATTTAAAGGTCATCCTGTAATAGGAAGTACAATTGATCTTGAAAAATTTCTATCAGAAAAAGCTATAGATATTGTTATTGTAGGCGATTCGGGCACAGACCTAGCAGAGCTTGGACATATTCTCCAACTTTGCGAAAAGTCTGGGGTTAAAACTCAAATTATTCCCTACTATCATAAATATATCCCGGCCAAACCTTATATGGATGACCTTGATGGTCTTCCTGTCATTGATGTTCGCCATGTTCCTTTAGATAATGTATTTAAGAACTTTTTCAAACGTAGTTTTGATATTATCTTTGCACTTGCAGCTATTACCTTTACAAGTCCTCTATTACTCTTTGCCGCACTTATGACTAAACTTTCTTCTCCAGGCCCTATTATTTATAAACAAGAACGTGTAGGCCTTAATCGTAAAAACTTTAATATGTATAAGTTCCGTTCTATGCGCGTTCAGACCACTGAAGAAGAAAAAGACAAATGGACGACACAACATGACCCTCGCAAAACAAAATGGGGTGCTTTCATGCGAAGGACAAGCATTGATGAACTGCCTCAATTCTTTAATGTTCTTAAAGGGGATATGTCTGTAGTAGGTCCTAGGCCAGAACGACCTTACTTTGTCGAGCAATTCAAAGAGACTATCCCTCGCTATATGATTAAGCACCAGGTGCGCCCAGGTATTACAGGTTGGGCCCAAGTGAGTGGCTATAGAGGCGATACTTCTATTAAGAAACGTATTGAACATGACCTTTACTATATAGAAAATTGGACTTTTAGCTTTGACCTAAAAATTATTATTCTTACTATTTTCAAAGGATTTATTAATAAAAATGCTTATTAATAAAGAAGGCACTATACAGATAACCGCGCTCTGTATAGTGCCTTCTTTACTAACTTATCTATTTTCTAAACATGTTTACGACTTTTTATATCAATCGTTGCATGTTCTATCTTTTTCTTTACACCCTTCTGTTCTTTCTGAACCATAGAATTGATACCCATTCCTGTTCCTAAAAGGATCCAGAAAATAGGTGCTACTGATACTATGGAATCATTGAAAATACCAGCACCTAAGTAGCCAATTACCGCTAAAAAGAGTGCTATACCTACTATTTCCTTAGAGCTATAATCTCTTCTAAAAGCATAAACCTTAAGAGCATTTACTATATAAGTTCCTACTAGTACTAAGAAAGCTCCCAATGCTATAAGTCCTTGATTTACAGCAATTTGCAAATAAAGATTATGTGGTTTATCTACTGTTATACTAGGTGTTTCATAAGCATACCATTTACCTAGCAAATCATTCTGCGGAAAGGCAAATGCAAAGGCATCTGGGCCATATCCTAAAAGTGGTCTCTCCTTTATAAGCGGTAATGTTCTAGACCAAATATACCCCCTAGCTGAACCTAATCGTTCTTTGCCTTTAAAACCAATACTTGCTACTTCTTCAAGCTCCATAGGTTCTTTAGTAAATTGATCGACAAGATGAATTCCTTCTTCACCTATACTAAACCAACATACACTTGTTCCTGAATAACTCATTTGTAAATAATTCTCTCCATTCACTTCCCTTACATGGAACATAAATGGCTCGAAACGTTTATCTTGTGTAAAATATCTTACCTGTTCAGGTCCCATATTAAAGTAAATATAAAGGACCTGCTCTCCATTCTGATCCTCAAACCTTACACCTTCATCTGTCATACTTAATGTCAGGCTTTGACCATTCATCTCAATCGTAGCTTGTCCTTCTGAATGAACAATGCCTCTTACTGGTATATGGTCTCTATAATCAAAGCTTTCATCTGCCGGCTGTATAATGGCAACCATATCCCTAAATAAAGTAGGTATTCTTGAGAAGATTCCTCCATTCGTAGCAAGATCCAATCCAATAACTAAAGTAATGCCAGCAACAATTAGTGGTATTATAACCTTCCATTTTTTTATTAAATATTTTAAGAAAATAATAACAAAAACTATAGTACTACATGCTACACCAATAAGCCCTGCTCTAGATGTACTTCCAAATAAAAGAATAGCACTCCCGAGGGTTGTCACGGCCAAAACAGCTTTTTTACCCATTCCTTTTACAAAACAGGTTAATGTTAAAAAGAGCGGTAACATCATAGCAGCAAAGCTACCCATGTAATTATAATGGAATAAGGTCCCATACATATTGCCATCACTATATAAATTATTTAATAGAGCTCTATCTTCTGCATAATGCTCTGGGATAATCAGCTTTTTACCCCATTCTGTAAAGAATAAGTCTTCACCTTTATATTGGAATATACCTAAGATTGTCATTACAATAACTAAAAATACGAGTGGAAAAATGACAAACTTTACATCCGAACCTTTATTCATGAGATAAAAACTATAGAGCATCATAATCATATAGCATATGATCATCACACCACCTTCTGCACGATTAGGTAGACCCCATACAGAAACTTCCTTGTAAGGAGATAACCACGTAGCAAGGGCAGTCATGATACTAAATACAACTGCTGCTATATAGTAAATCTTAGTACTTTTCTCCCATTTCATGTAGTCTTTATTAAAAGTGAGAAACAGAATAATGCCTATAGTAATAACCATCATAAATATAAAGCTACTTTTATATTGAGAAAACATATCTATATTATTACCTGTTACATAGAGTATATATTCTGCCGGAATATCTGTCTTAACTAATCTTACAATGAGCGGTACAATACCTAATAGTATAACTATAGGGATATAAGTAATCCAAGAAAAATTAAATTTATATTTTCCCTGAACTTCTTGTTCTTTTTGACTCATAGGACACCCCTTACTTGTTCTTATTTTAATATCTTGTCTATTATAACATATTTGGTAGGAAACTTTTATATTTAAAACACAAAAAAGGTAATCCCTTAGGGGATTACCTTTTTTAATCTATTCTATCACAAATTATTTTGCTTGGTTTGTGAAAGTGATTGATTTTGTAGCTGCATCGTAGCTGTAGTTGATTCCAAGACCATCTGCAACATATTTGAATGGTACGTATGTTCTACCATCTTTGATTACAACTTGTGTATCCATTGGTACGTTGATACCATTTTTGTTCATGATGTTTGATCCGTTTTGGAATTGAAGAACAGCGCCATCTTTGAAGATTGTTACTGTACCAACACCATTGATTGTACCGAAGTCAACTTTACCGAATTCTTCAGCTACGAATCTTACAGGAACCATTGTTCTGTTGCTTGCATCGATGAATGCAGCAGCATCAGCAGTTTTAGCTTCACCGTTTACTGTGTAAGCTGGGCTACCAACTGTTAATACGATTTCTTTAGCTGCAGCAGCATTTGGAAGATCTTCTGTATTTTTTGTACCAACTTTGATGAATTCTTTGATTTCAATTACATCTTCAAATCTTTCATCTTCTTTTGTTGATGTTGAATCTTTTTCTGCATTTAATTTAGAAATAGCTGTACCACCAACTTGGAAGTCGAATGTACCTTCTGGAACAGTTCTATCTGTTGTTACTTCAACATCTGTTACTGTAATTTCTGAAGCTTCATCAGATGATCTTGTTACTTTGATGATGATTTCGCCATCTTTAACTTCTGATTTAACTTCGATATCTCCACCAGTTACTTCAACTTTAGCATCTTTGATATCAAATCCATATTTGTCTTCTGCACATGCAATACGGATTTCTTTGTTTTTAGCAAGTCTTTCTTCTTTTGTTTCAGTGATTACGATTTTACCACCTTTTTGATCTTTAAGACCAGCTTTTACTGTAAGAGCTTCTGATTTAACTTGAACAGCTGCATCTACCTTAGCAACTTCTACTTTCATATCTTCTTCAAAGTTTTTGCTTGATGCAACAACTACTACTGGACCTTCTTGAGAAGCTTTAGCACCAACATTTACTTTGAATTTGAATTCATTAATTTTATTTTCTTTGAAGATTGGATCTTTTGTTTTATCTTCTTTTTCAACTACATAACCTAAATCAAGAGTAATTTCATCAGCATCTTTGTTGATTGAAAGACCTTTATCTTTGTTATCTGCATTGAATTTTTCTACATCAACATCGAAGTAACCTTCTTCAATTGTGAAGTAGATATCTTTTTTAGAATCTAAGCTATCGATAGCATTTTCTTTAACTACAAGTTCAATTTCTTTTGAATCTTGACCTGCAACTAATTCTTTTGATTCGCTAACTTTGAATGCTACACCGTATTCTGTTACATTAGCAACTACTAATTTAGCATCATCCATTTTGTCAGCTTTAACTGTTACTTTAACTTCTCCAGTATCTACATCACCTTTTTTATCTTCAGCTTGAACTTCGATACCTTTAAGTACTACAGAACCTCTTGTAGAAGTTTTGAATTCATCACCAAATGTGATTTCGATTTTTTTGTTGTCATCTTTAGCGTATTTAGCTGTAACTTCTGTAGCTACGTTAGCTAAACCTCTTTTACCTTCAACTTTAACTTGAGCTCCACCTTCATATTTGTTATTGAAGATTAAATCTGAGCTGTTTGGTAATGTGATGCTTACTGTTTTACCAGCTAATGAACCAGCAACTTTTTCTTCAATTGTGATATCAGCAATTGAACCATATCCATCTACAGAAATGTTTTTAGCATCGCCAGCTGTAGCAACTAATACTTTATCAGTTACAACTTCTGCACCTGTTAAAGAGTATTTACCTGATGTAGCTAATGAATCTTCACCATCTAAAGTAATAGCTGGGTTACCTTTTTTAGGTGTACCAACAACTGGAACGTTTACTGTTTTTTGATTTCCATTAACTACTACTTTTAATTGAGATTTTGATAACCATGTAATAGTAGCATTTGTATCTTTTTCAAAATCAGCAGCTTTGTATGCATCTTCATTGAATTCGAAATCTGTAGCATTAACGAAGAATGTATCTCCATCATTTACTTTTGCATCATTTGTTGAGTATTCAACTTCTAAGAATAAAGAATGGTTTGTTGTGATTTTTTGATCAGCAACGATTGAAAGTGTTTTATTGAAACCATTTGTTGATGCAGCCATAGTTGTTACTGGTACAGCTGTGATTACCATCGCTGTAGCTAATACCATAGCTAATTTTTGACGTAATTTCATTATTAACGTCCCCCTTCAAAATATTATTTAATTTCTTATATAACTTTCCATTTCATACTAAATTATATATTGGTATATTTTTAAAGTCAATGTGCCAATATCAAATGTAATTTTTTTGTAACAAATTTAATTTAATTTTAAGCTTGTATCATAACGTGCAATAATTTCTTTGCTTTCATTGAATACATATCCTGTAGCGTCTACATCAAACTCTTCTTCAATTTCTTCTTGAATATCATCTAAATATGTTTCTAATTTATCTTTTGATGCTCCACTCATATCATCCCATGCTTTTTTAGCAACACTCATATTGGCATAGTCTGTATAAATTTCAAACTCAACTTCATCTCCATCCTGTATAAGTTTAACACTTCTTACACGAATAGAACTACCATCAAATGTTGCTCCAAGATTAAGTGCTGGAAACTTACCATACTTATCTTCTAAGATTTTAGTAAATTCTTTAAGATCCTGATCTGTAATATTGTTATTGCGTTTGTATTCAAAATCAAATACACCTTTTGTTGACATAGTAAATTCTGCTTTTGTCACTTCTTCTCTTTTATCGTAAACTTTACCTTCTACTTTGATTTTGCCAAGGCCACTTTGAATGTCTCTCATAATGTCTTTAGCTAACTTTTCTAGACTTGATTTAGAGATTGCCTTGAATGCTTTACCGTCTTGTTTACTATCATACTCCATAGTAAGTCTAAGACCTTTCTCATTTCCTTTAAGTGTAAATTCCCACTCTACATCATATTTATCACTATAGTATTTATCTAATTTTTTAAGCATATCTTTTAAGTCTGATGAAGTTATGCTATTATCTTCGTCTTTGTTGTCATCTTTATCAGTATCTTTATCATCTGTAATGCCTAGTTTTTTCTCATATTGTTCAATTTTAGCTTGCATTTTTTGCATTTCTGATTTAGCTACAGCAAGTTCATGATTTCTAGCAGCAAGTTCCGCTTCAAGTGCTGAATTTGCAATACTACTTGTGTTGATTTCTACAGTATTTGTAGTACCATTCCAATTTACTTGGCTGCCAATTAATTGACCTGCATCACGAAGTGATACGTATACAGAGTCCCCAATAAAGAATGGTTCCATATTAGGCACTTTGTACTGACCATCTACTTTAACGTTAATGTTGTTATAACGAAGTTGTACGTTTTTTGTAAGATTCGCTGCACTTACTGCAAAAGCTCCTGTTGCAATAGTACTTGCCATAAGTACTGCCATGATTTTTTTACTTCTTAATTTCATTTCTCAAATCCTCCTTATGTAAAATCATCATTTCTTTAATTAATTTAAGTATATTATTGCTCTTGTTGTTATTCAACTCTTGTAGTCAAAACTTAATAATACATTAATATTAAAATAACATTCATATACCCTTTTATTGTAATTAGTTCTTAGTAAAAGTAGCTGTTTTAGTTACTTCAGACCATTTAACATCGATTCCTAAAAATCGAGCTACTGGACCTACTGGTACATAAGTTCTCCCATCTTGGATTGTTACACTTTCATCCATAGGTGTTTGTACACCATTCACTATAGCCATCTTGCTTCCATTTACTAATTGTACTATGACATCTTCTGTTTCAAGAGTAATCGTACCACCCTTTTCATTTGAGAACTTCATCTTATCCCCTTTTATATCAAAGGCATCTGCCACATACTTAATAGGCACCATAACACGGCCAGACTGTGTTAGATAGGGTGCGGCATCCATGTACTCTACCTTATCATTAAGGGTATAGAAAGCTTCATCTATGATAAAGTTAGCTGTTACTCCTTGAGTTTCTTGTGTTTGTTTACCTACTTTTAACACATCTTTTAACACGATTTCATCATTCTTATGATCTGATAAGGCACTGCCACTTAGAACGACATCATAGCTTCCTTCCTCTACTAATCCAGCCACACAAATTTCTAGGTCTGATAACCTAATTACTGCCTTCTCATCTGAACCACGTTCTATAGTTAAAATAATTTTTCCATCTTCAAACTTTGGTGTTTTAAGGCGTATATCCTCTCCTGCTACCTTTGCATCTGTAAAGGTAATACCTTCTCCCCCCTTTTCTACAGCTATAATAATCTCTTCACCTGCACTCCATAGACCTGCTCGTGTTTCGCTTATCACAAGGGTTCCACCAACTTGATCTTTAAGGGCTGTCCTTAATACAATAGGATTCATCTTCAGTTCTATAGCAGACTTTACTGTTCCCAGTTTCACTTTTTCTTCAAACTTATAAGCATCTGCTACTAAAGTAATATCACCGACTTCGCCAGCCTCCGCTTCTAGTTCAAAACTAAAAGTTAGCTTTGTAATATTGATCGGATCTATTCTGCGTGTGTTAAGGGTAAAGCCTACTACTTCTTTCGTTTTCTTATCAATATCTTCCTCTAGTGTAATCTTGCTATCTCCTACTACTTTAAGGGTTCCTGGAACAACCTTGGCACCTTTTACTTCAAAGTACACATTATGACGTCTGCTTAGACTCCCTGCTGTATTTTCACTTACTGTAACCTCTACAGTTTTACGCTCTTTACCTGCTACAAGTACAGCTTCTTCTCTAACAGATAAATTGACTCCCCCTTCCGCTACACGCCCAACTACAAGTTCAGTCTTTTCTAAGTCATCCATCCTAAGGGTAATTTTTACATCGCCTTTATCAAGTTTTTCGCCTTTTCGTTCTGGCACTACTTCAATACCTTGAATTTCCACACCTCCTCTTGTTGTACTTGGGCTAATACCTTCTATAATAAGGTAAAGATTCTGATCATCTGAATTTTTCTCATCTACTCTTATCTTGGCATGTTTTGCATCTGTTCCTCTTATCCCTTCTACTTTAAGTGTATCGGGTTCTCTAAATTTCAAATTACTGTTACTTGGAAGGCTAAGTCTAATTCTACTTCCTGATCTAAGTGTACCTGCCACATTTTCTATAATTTGGATAGATGCAATAGAACCTGTCCCATCTACAGCAATATTAGGAATTTCTCCAGTTGCTGCAGTGAGCGCATATTCTTCTACCGTACCCTTTAAAGTAAGAGGATATTCACCTGATGTAGCGGTTGAATTGTCCCCATCTACAATTAAGGTTGGCTTATCACTTGTTACTTCTCCATATATAGGAATATTTATATTTTTAGCAGCACTGGTCTTATCAATCATTACCTTGAGTTTTGTTCTACTTTGATAAGTTAATTCTATATCTTTATCTGTAAAATTTTTATACAGCTTAGAATTGAATACAAAGTCCTCACTCTCTATAAAAAATGTAGCACCTTGGTTAAGCTGGCCTGCTTCAAAATGCATATTAAAATAAAGACCTCTCGTCTCATCCAAAACAGTCCCTTGAGCTATAGATACAGTTTTATTAAAGGTATTTTTGGACTTTGCACTTACTGGCACGCTTAGTCCCCCTACAGTTAAAGTCGCTATAAGTCCTGCCATAATAAGCTTTCGATTTCTTATTTTCATTGGAATCCTCCTCGTTGAAATACTTAACACAAGTATATTACTTTTAATTCCAAAAACAATACATATATTTAAATTTTAATCTTATAGTAATAAAAAATCGCATAAAAAAGAGACATAAGCCTTTAAGCCTATGCCTCTTTAATGAAGGGGTAGTTATTAATTATAATTATCTATTTGTAAATGTAGCTGTTTTTGTTTCGTTAGACCATTCAACTTCTACATCTAATAATCTAGCCATTTCACCTACTGGTACGTATGTTCTACCATCGATGATTGTTACTTTTTCATCCATAGGAACTTTTACACCATTTACAAGTGCAATGTTGCTTCCGTTTACTACTTGAAGTACACGGCTACCAGCGAAGATAGTGATTGTTCCACCATTTTCTTTAGAGAATAATACATCTTTACCATTTACACCAAATACGTCTGATACGTATCTTACTGGTACCATAACACGGTTTGCTTTAGAGATGTATGGTGCTGCATCCATTTCTTTAGTTTCACCATTGATTGTGTATTTTCTTTCTCCAACTTTGAAGATACCTGTACCTTTTTTAAGGCCATTTGATGCATTGTTATCTTCTGTGTTTGGTGTACCAACTACTAAGAAGTCTTTTACTGTGATGACATCATCAGCATGTTTAGAGATTGCTGAACCACCAATTGTTAAGTCAAACTCACCTTCTGGAACAGTTCTATCTGTATCTACTTCGATATCTGTAATTGTGATTGTACCAAGTTCATTTGATGTTCTGTCGATAACGAATTTAACTTTTCCATCTTCAACTTTTACATTTTTAATTTGTACATCTTTAGCTTCTACTTTAGCGTCTACTACATGGATACCATTAGCTTTATCTTTAGCTACTTCAACTACGATCTCTTTACCACGTGGTAACATTTCAGCTTCTGTTTCAGTGATAACTACTTTACCACCTTTTTGACCTTTAAGACCAACTTTAACAGTCATAGCTTCTGCTTCTACTTTAACAGCTTCTTTAACTGTACCAACTTTAAGTTCGATATCTTTTTCAAAGTTTCTGCTTGATGCTACTAATACAACATCACCAGTTTGGCTTGCTTTACCTTCAACTTCGAATTCGAATACAACTTTGTTTGCTTTTGTATCGCTAAGTTTAGCTGTATCTAATGTAAGACCTGTAACTTCGTCTTTTTCTGTTTCTTGAGTTAAGATGCCTTCTGCACCTTCTGTTACTTTAAGTGTATCTTTAACAATGTTTGCGCCTTCTAATTCGAAGTAAACATCTTGACGTTTATTTAAGCTTGCAATTGCATTTTCTTCTAATGTAACTTTTACAGTTTTACCATCTTTACCAGCTACAACTTCAACTTCTTCTTCAACGTTAAGTTTAACACCGAAGTCAGCTACATTAGCCACTACTAATTTAGCGTCTTCCATTTTGTCAGCTTTAACTGTTACTTTTACTTCACCAGTTTTTACTTCGTATCTTGGGTTCTCAGCTTGAACTTCAATACCTTTGATTTTAATTCCGCCTCTTGATGTAGATGAAGTAATACCTTCTACTGTAAGTTCTAATACTTTTTTATCGTTATCACGGTACTGAGCTTTTACTTTTACATCTTGACCAGCAAGCCCTCTAAGCCCTTCAACTTTGATATCTGAACCAAGTTTAAAGTCTAAGTCTGAGCTATTTGGAAGTGATACTGTGATTACACTACCGTTTTTAAGTGCTCCAGCAGTTTTTTCTTCAACTGTAATATCTGCGATTTGGCCTTCGCCATCTACAGAAATGTTTTTAGCTGAACCAGCTGTTGCTACTAAAGCTTTATCTGTTACAACTTCTGAACCCGTTAATGCATATTTACCTGATGTAGCTAATGAATCTTCACCATCTACTGTAATTGCTGGAGTACCTTTTTTAGGTGTACCAACGATAGCAACTGCTAATTTACCAGCTTCAGCTGTTACTTTTAATTGAGTTTTTGATAACCACTCTACTTTTGCACCTGTTGATGTTGTGTGACCAGCTACTACTTTACCATCTTCAGTGTGGTTGTAAGCTTCTTTTGTGAATTCGAAATCTGTTGCATTGATGAAGAATACATCACCTTTTGCAGCAGCTGCTTTATCTGCATCTGAATATTCTACATTTAAGAATAAACCTGAACCTGATGTAATTTCTTGGTCCGCAACGATTGAAAGAGTTTTGTTGAAACCATTTTGTGACGCTGCCATTGTTGTTACTGGTACTGCTGTCACGATCATTGCTGAAGCTAATACCATAGCTAATTTTTGACGTAATTTCATAATTAAGCCTCCCTTAAGTTGTCGTTAGGCAATTACAAGGTTATGTGTATGTAATGTTTTGTAATATTTATTTAATATTTTTTAATATATTTATAATAAAATAAAACACCTCGTAAATTGCATATCCTTTTTGCTTTACAGTCCGATTATACAAGATATATTCAAGTATTATCAAGCTTTTTTACGACATTGTAATATTTATGTAACCTACCATCATTAACCAATTATGGTTTTCCCTTGTATTTTCAAGGGGTATACCCTAAGCAATTACAATATGGAAATTTTTTCTTAACCCTTGTTCCATTTAATATTTCGTAATAATTACTTAAAAATTTAAACGACAGTAAAAATTTAATTAATATATAAAAAATAACCCATAACTCTTTATACGAGTTACGGGTTATTTAAGGGGATAATGCTTGATTCCCCCCTATTATAACGAAACCTTATCTTTCTTATCAACAGGCAAGTTATGGTATTCGATTTTATGCTTTACTTACAACTTCCTTTAAATAAGTCATAAATTCATCACGTAAATCCTCGCGATCCAGTGCAAAATCTACAGTAGCTTGTAGGAAACCAATCTTACTTCCTACATCATAACGTCTACCAATAAAATCATAGGCATACATTTTCTCTTTCTCAGCTAACTTGCAAAGTGCATCTGTAAGCTGAATCTCACCACCTGCACCAGCTTCTTGTTTCTCAAGTAATGGGAAAATAGCTGGTGTAATAATGTAACGACCAAGAACTGCCACATTAGAAGGTGCTTCTCCGATTTTTGGTTTCTCTACCATATTTTCTACTGTATACATTCTATCAGCAAGTTGTGACCCTTGCACAATACCATATTTATTAACTTGGTCTTCTGCCACTGTCTGAACCCCTAAGATAGTTGATTCATACTGTTCATACATGTCCATCATTTGTTTTAAACAAGGTACTTCCGATGTGATTACATCATCCCCTAGTAAAACTGCAAAGGGCTCATCCCCAATAAAAGTTTTTGCAGTGAGTACTGCATGTCCAAGCCCTTTTGGCTCTTTTTGTCTAATGTAATAAATATTGGCGATTTCAGATACGGATCTTGCAATCTCAAGAAGTTCATCTTTACCATGTTTCTCAAGTTCCATCTCGAGTTCTACAGACTTATCAAAATGGTCTTCGATAGACTTTTTAGTTCTACCTGTAACAATAACAATATCTTCAATACCAGAAGCTACTGCTTCCTCTACAATGTACTGAATAGTTGGTTTATCCACTATTGGAAGCATTTCCTTAGGCTGTGCCTTTGTAGCGGGTAAAAATCTTGTCCCTAATCCTGCCGCTGGTATAATCGCTTTTTTAATTTTCATCTTTCAAACCTCTTTTATTCTCTTTTTCTTTTTGCTTTGCTTTTCCCTATAACACTCTACTTTACTCTCTCAATACAATATATATTATCACTTATTTTTTTACCTTGCATCATCATTTCGTATTTTATCTTTAAGTTTACATCTTTTTCTGAGATTTCACTTTCAATTTCATGCGTAGTCACATAAATATTAAGTTTACCATAAGGTGTCTCATAATGGGTTGCATAAGGTTTCTCTACATCAAAAATCATAGTAGATTCAAGGGCTCCACTGCGTTTAATCGAAACAATGCCATTTTTTATTTTAACTAAGTTGTTAATGGTTACATTATAATGAGGGTCAACTTGCTTGAAAGTAATATAAGAACTGCCATTACGCTCTGCTACTACCCCGTCTATAATCATTTCGTCTACATTATCATGTTCCTCATACTGCTGAGTTGTGACAAGTTTTAGTTTTAAGTTCTGCATATTTTCTCCTTCTGCACTATCAAAAATGAGAGTGGATGCTCCGCTAAGTTTAATGGAACATGACACCCCCATCTTTATGCTACTCTTTACTTAATCATACTTTAATAAGATTCAATATCTACTTTTTCTACTTGTGTAACGGGATAATCTAAAAAGATTTGAGCCATCTTCTGCATACGACTTGGATGATCACTCACATAGAATTTATATGTAGCAACCTCCCCATCACTTTGTTTATCTGTACTTTTCAGAAGTCTTTTAATATTAAAAGCTGCTTCTGTAGCTGGATTAATCAGTTTAATAGAAGGTCCTAATACCTTTCCAATTTGCTCAGTAAGCATTGGGTAATGGGTACATCCTAAAATAAGGCTATCAATACCTGTACTTGCCAGTGGAAGAAGGTACTCTTCTATAACTTCTTTTGTGATTTTATGCTGCGCCCACCCTTCTTCTACTAATGGCACAAAAAGTGGGCAAGCTCTATCATACACTTCAAGCTCTGGTCTTTCTTCTTTAAGAAGCTGAGGATACTTACCGCTTGCTACAGTCGCCTCTGTCCCTATAATACCAATTTTATTATTCTCTGTCGCCATAAGAGCCATACGTACACCCGGTTCTACTACTCCTTCTATAGGAAGACCTGGGAATAATGCTCTTAGCTCTTCAATACAGTTCGAATTTACTGTATTACAGGCAATAATAATGGCTTTAACATCTTTAGTTTGTAAAAAACGAATAATTTGTGCTGAAAACTTTGTAACCGTCTCTTTTGACTTACTTCCATAAGGCACTCTCGCTGTATCACCAAAATAGATGATCGATTCATTACTAAGCCTTTCCATGACAGCTTTAACTACAGTGAGCCCACCTACTCCTGAGTCAAAAATGCCTATTGGTCTTTTATCCATAACGTTCTCCTTACAGGCATGCTAAATCTAGTAATCTTGTAATAAGGTCTTTTGTCTCTATACCTGCTGCTTTCCAAAGCATTGGGTACATACTAATAGAAGTAAAGCCAGGAAGTGTATTAATCTCATTAAAGATAATACCTCCATCTTCTTTAACAAAGAAGTCTACCCTAGAAATTCCTTTACCTTCTACTGCTTCAAATACATCTTTTGCATAACGTCTAATTTGCTCTTTAATAGCAGGGTCTAAGTCTGCATCTACTACCGTTTTAGAATCTGGGTTATTATATTTCCCATCATAATCATAGAACTCTGCCGCTGAGAAAATTTCACCTACACCGGATACTTCGATATCACCATTACCAAGTACTGCAGTCTCCACTTCACGTCCTACAATGGTCTCTTCTACAAGCACTTTACAATCATGCTCAAAAGCAAGTTTAAGACCTGCTAAAAGTTCTGCTTTATTTGTTGCTTTTGAAATGCCTACAGATGAACCTGCATTAGCGGGTTTAATGAAGTATGGATAAGGGAAAGCCGCTTCAATTTTGCTCACTATTGCTTCTTCGTCTTTTAATTCTCTCTCATAAACAAGTACGAAATTTGCTTGAGGTACACCTTTTTCTTTCACGACGATTTTAGTAAAGGCTTTGTCCATAGAAACTGCAGAAGCTAATACCCCGCAACCTACAAATGGAATTTGGGCAAGCTCAAATAGCCCTTGGACGGTACCATCTTCACCATTTCTTCCATGTAATACAGGGAATATCTTATCTATTTTAATGTAAACGGGTACTTCTTCCTCTTTTAATACAACAAGACTTCTTTGAGTGGCATCTGGGCTAAGAACAGCTGGAATACCTACTTCTTGCCATCTGTTGCAAGTAAAGTCTGGGTTATTACCTGTATAGAGTAACCATCTTCCCTCTTTGGTAATCCCTACAGGATAAACTTCAAATTTACTATGATCTATATGCTTCATTACAGTTGTAACGGATTTTAAAGATACTTCGTGTTCGGATGATTGCCCCCCAAATAGGAGTAATACACTTTCTTTCATTCTTACTTTCTCCCTTCACTTATACGCTTAAGCTTAATTGTATTACTTTTATTATAAATATTCAAGACTTGCCCCCATTTGTGCATTGTCTCCATGTAAAATAAAAAATGGCTCTATTTACCGAGCCATTCTACAATTTTAAATCTTATATCATAAGGTTTATCTGCTTGGAAAGCTACAATATCATATTGCTCTTTTGTAAGGTTGTCTTGTAACTCTTCTTTTCCTTCTAAAGGGACTACCCCTGTTGCGGCATCTACATAGCATAAAGGTGGAAACATGACACACCACCAGTTTTGTCCCTTACCTTCTCCAATCACAATGCGGCATGCCTCGTAGTTGCCCGCAGGGAATACAATATCTCCATAAGACTTCGTTGGGAAATCTTCATGTGTAAGCTCTGTATAAACACCATAGTCCTTACCCCAGTTCGTAATAATAGTCTGTGCGACCTGGGTAATCTCATCCATATGATCATTAATACGGCTACGTGTCTCTTCAATACTAGGAGAATCTGCTAAGATAGGTTCCATATACATAAGCACTGCGTCACGTACATTCTCCTTAAGGAGCTGATCCTCTGTGGTATCACTATTCGCAATAACATGGAAGCGAATAACACTTTCACTTAAACCTGAAGAAATAGTCTGTGCATAATCCGTCATTAAAAAGAAAGAAAAAGCAAGCATAAAACAGATCACACTTGATATGTAAACAACTTCTAACCAATATTTATTGATAAACTTTGTCATGGTCATAACCTCCTCAAATAATCTAATAGGAGTATTACCATAACCTATATTTTTATACCTTGATTTAAATATATTTTTAGTTTTTTCAAACTATAGAGTATAATAATGTTAACCTTATACTCTAAAAAAGGAGTGTTTATTATGAATTATGATTTTGACCATCCTCTAGACCGCCTACATACAAACTGCTACAAAGTCGATGCAAAAGCTTACTATAACATGCCTGAAGATGTCTTATCCCTATGGGTAGCGGATATGGATTTCGCCACAGCCCCTTGTGTGCAAGAGGCTATCGTTAAAAGAACGAGCCACCCTATTTATGGTTATACTTTTATTCCTGATGCTTACTATGATGCCATCATTCACTGGATGCATTCCCGCCATAACTGGCTCATTCAAAAAGACTGGATCGTCCCTACACCTAATATTCTCTGTGGTATGTATATGGCTTTACAAACCTTTCTTTCAAAAGGAGACAAAGTCATTATCCAAAAACCTGTCTATAATAACTTTGAAACAGCTATCTTAAACAGTGGATGTGTACCTGTTAACAATGCGCTTCTTTATAAAGAAAGAACATACACCATCAACTTTGAAGATTTGGAGGAAAAGCTGAAAGACCCAAAAGTGAAAGCCTTTATTCTCTGCAATCCTCATAACCCTGTAGGCCGTGTTTGGACAAAAAAAGAACTTACCCAGTTAGGTAAGTTATGCGTTCAATACAATGTCCTTATACTGTCAGATGAAATCCATCACGACCTCATTTATAGCAATGCTCAGCATACTTCTATGGGCAATCTTTCACCTGAAATTTTAAACCAGCTTATCGTATGCACTTCACCAAGTAAGACGTTCAACTTATCCGGTATAAGTTCTGCCAACTTCATTATTGCCAATCCTTCCATTAGGAAGCAGTTTACAGCTCAGCTTAACTGCCTTTCTCTTCATAACTTATCACCCCTTGCCATCGATAGCCTTATTGCAGCTTATACAAAAGGGGCCGAATGGGTAGATGCCTTAATAAGTTATTTGGAAACTAATCGTAACCATGCTCTAAACTTTATCAAGAAAGAACTTCCTCTACTAAAAGTAACACCTTGTGAAGGCACTTATCTGCTTTGGATGGATATGAGCGCCCTTCCTTATAGCCAAGATGAACTCATGACCTTCCTCTCTCAAAAAGCTAAACTTTGGCTAAATGCTGGTACAACTTATGATAGTGATCATACAGGGTTTGTTCGCCTTAACTTCGCTGTACCAATGGCTATACTTGAAAAGGCTTTAAATCAGCTTAAAGCTGCTTTTGATGCATAAAATTTCCAATTAGTGTAGATATTAAAGATAACCTATTTAGAAAGAGGGTCTTTATGTCTACACTTTATTATTTAGCCTTTAATTTCTTATTCTATTCTTTTTTAGGTTATCTTATCGAACAAATTTATGCCCGCTTTACACGTGGACATTTTAAAAGTGAGGGGTTCTTATATGGACCTTTTAAACCCATGTATGGTTTTGCTATGACTTTTTTAATTGCCATGCTTTATTTGTTCAAGGTAAGTCCTATAGCCATGCTTGTCCTGTGTCTTGTTATCCCTACAGCTGTAGAATACGTCAGTGGTTTTTTAATTAAGACCTTTTTTCACGTCTTATATTGGGACTACTCCCTTGTTAAATGTAATTATCAAGGTCTTATTTGTCTGCCCTTCTCCTTAGCTTGGATGGGATTATGCTTTATTGGCATTTATTATTTTCAGCCTTTTTTAAATACCTTCTATATAAGCTTTGCAAATTGGTGGAGTATTTTATTTTGGCCCTTTCTTATTTATTTGGCTTTCGACTTCTTCTTGACTGTACGTCGGCTAGCCGTTTGAGTGTACGCACTTCCTCTAATAGGATGTATACGCTCTAAACTTAATTTAAGCTTTTCATCGCCACAGATTTCTTTCACTTTATCTACTTTGTATTTCACACCGGCCTTGCTCTTGCCATTGACTTCATTATAAATAGCACCAAAGGCCATCCCTACATAACGCATATCCAAACGATTACGCATCATTTCCTCAAGACCTGCTTCTTTTATATACCCTTCAAGTAAACTGTGTACCCTCATTTGGTCAGCCCACATATTCTTATTATAGGTATGAAGGATAGATTTTGGGTTTTGTACATAATGATATAAGAATTTTGGTACAATACATAAACTCTCTACTTTTAATAAAGCTCTTACGTTAAAAACTAAATCTTCCATAAAACCTATACCTTCTTCAAAACGAAGGTTATTTTTTTCTATAAAGCTTCTCTCATATAAGCAGCGCCATACACAACCCATGACATAGTTATAACGAGGCATAATATCATCTGCCCCTACCATATTGCTTACTATAATCTTTATAACTTCCTGCTTATTTAAAATCTCTTTCTTCACCTTAAAGCGTTTAGGGACGCTATTATTTTTATCATCTTTATAATAATTACAAAGACAAACAGGACACCCTAATGTATGGATCTTCTCATACATTAGGGCATACATATCTGGTTCAACCCAATCATCTGGATCTACAAATCCTACATATTGCCCACTAGCTCTATCAAGACCCGCATTTCTCGCAGCTGATACCCCTGCATTTTTCTGGTCAATCACGATAATACGTGAATCCTTCTCCTCATAAGCTCTACAAATGGCTAAACTATCATCCTTAGAACCATCATTAATAAGTATAATCTCAATATCTTCTAATGTCTGAGCTAACAAAGAATCTAAACATCTATTTAGATAGTTTTGAGCATTGTAGATAGGAACAATAATACTTACTAACTTCATCTCTCTCCTTCACTTCCTTTAAATAGTCTCTCTCTTTAGATTATACTATTAAAATGTAGAATATGTTAATTTTCATCTCTACTTAATATATTTCTTGCTATTAGCATCTCCACGCTCAATTTATAGTATTCTTTTTTAAAAAAGAGGTGCTAACAAAATAGGATATTTCCCTTTGCTATCACCTCCCTCTTATTACTTATTTTTTTATTTTGTGTGACTTACTTCTACTCCTTACCCTCTACGCTCTAAGGCACCCACCTATCCTACTCATAACAGTCCTTTTCCTTCCTTCAGTCCTGTGTTCCACACCTCGAAGTTGCATGTCTGAGCGAAGCGAGTTTGCAGCCTCCATGAGACTATCAAGCTTAGAGCTTCTTACATTCCGGAAACAGAAGGCCGAAAGAGTAGCTCACCTAGCCCTTCCACAGCAGCTTTTTTACTACTTCATCCCTGTGTTCCACACTCCCGAGCTACCTGTGAAGCTAGGTGTGATACTTTGTAAGCTTCCTTTGGAAGAATGTCTAGTAGCTCTTAGTGAAGATAGGCTTATGGCTTTTAGCTGCGTGTCTGAGCAAAGCGAGTTTGCAGCGTTCATAAGCCTATCAAGCTTAGAGCTACTTACATTCCGGAAACAGAAGCTGGAAAAGTATCATCACCTACTCCTTCCACAGCAGTTCTTTTTACTACTTCACTCCTGTGTTCCACACTTCGAAGCTGCCTGTAAGGCTAGGTGCGCTACTCTGTAGGTTTCCTTTGGAGGAATGTCTAGAAGCTCTTAGTGAAGATAGACTCATGGTATTTAGCTGCATGTCTGAGCGAAGCGAGTTTGCAGCGTTCATGAGACTATCAAGCTTAGCGCTTCTTACATTCCGGAAACAGAAGCCGGAAGAGTAGCTCACCTAGCCCCTCCACAGCAGCTTTTCTACTCCTCAATTCCTGTATTTTGGATATCAACATTAACACCTATACTAATAGGCATATTTTGATAAATCTCTCTAAGCCATCCCGGTTTATATTTCGCCCACATCTTAGGGTGCTTACGATACATAGCTTGACCTATCCCAAGAAAATCTATATTCATTTCTTTAGATTTATCAATTCCCACACCTACTTGAGTAATAATTTCTTCTGCTAGAAGTGTTTTGATTTCTTCTATCGTACCGTCTTTTGTAAGGTTTGTACCACTTTCAGTAAGGTACTCTGAAATACTGCCTTTTACATCCATTTCAATCAAACATGTTGGACCTTCTGGTGTATCTTTAAATTTAATCTTACTCTTTTCATCTTTAATTTGGTAAGTTAAGAGATTATCCTCATAGACCACTACCACAGGTGAATTCCTTACCTTCCCTTCTACTAGAAGTTGCCCACGTACTTCTTCCTTAGTAAGGTAGCCTGCTAGTTCATTATTATGAATAACAGCCCCACCACTTATATCAATCTGGCCTTTCATTTCTTCTTTATCGGTCTGATCCACATGGAATACAGGTAGAGTGGAAACACCTGTGTCCTCCATTTCTTTAATATAAGTGCCTACTAATTGTTTTTTGAAAAAGCTTGTAGCACGCTCTTTATTATTAAAGTAGTCCATAATATAAAGTCCTAGTATAGGTTGCTCATTATTCTCTATTTCAGTTGTCGTACTCGCCTCACCATTTACCGCTAAGAGAGGTACATTTCTTGCAATAAGCATATCTCTCGATAAGGCATCTAGGGTAGCTTTAAAAAGTTTAGGATCCTTTAAAAGGTCTTCCCCTAAAAAAAGTGCTTTTACATGACTAAAACTAACCGAGTTCTTACTACGTAGCTCTATATCCGCAATACTCGTTGCTATGGTCGCTGACTGTGAAGTTAAATTGGTTTCTACATCTTTAGCGAGACTATCCGTACCTGAGAGCTTACCAAAGTCAGGAATTGTATAAGAAATAGTATAGACAGGCTGACCATCTAACAATCTTTCTGGATCGTACTTATAATCAGTATTTTTATCTATCGCAAGCTCTAATATAACAGACCGACTATTCACCTCTGTACTATCCCAGCATCCTGTTAGCATCATAGGGAGCATACATAAAGCTATAACTTTTATAAATTTCTTTTTAATCATGTGCACGCCCTCCTAAATTTCTGAGTTTTGCTAGGATAAGCAAAATAAGTGGCAATATAAATAAGAAGAAAATACCTATCTGCCCATTAAAACGTACTAAATAAGTATAAGACTCTGCTAAACTGCTTGGAATCATACTGATAAAGAAAACAATAGGAACAAGAGGCAGTGTCGTCACATTTTGCCTATGAAAATGTACAAGTCTACTGATTGTAAGAGAAGCCACATACATAGCCCCACTAATGTACATATAGATACTCATAATCCACCAGCACATCATAAAGATTTCTTGATTCTCCACAAAAGAACCAGGCAACTGTATACTCTGCATTAAAGTGAGTACCGGCCAAAGTTGTTTAGTACTTGTGACCATACCTACCCCTGTAAAGGTAAGGGCGATTAAAATCACTTCTACGATACTAATAATACCTACTGCCCATAAGCATACACTTTTTAATTTCCCTGGTTTATTGAGTAAACAACCTGTAATAAGCAGAAACTCTAGAGGCATAAAAGTCATACTGACATAGTACGCTCCTACCAGCATTCCCTGTGGCCTAGCTGTAAACATAGGGAGAATTTGCTTATAATCTGTCTTAATAATAACTAAACAAAAAATGAGTACAAGAGGTGCAAAAACAAAATAAATGACTACTTCTGCCATACGCCCGCAAGCCTCAATCCCTGATTTAATCAAATATTGAGCAGCAAAAAGTAAAATTAAAATAATAACTGGAAGAGGTGTTTTAGGAAGTAATACCTGCGATACCATCTCTGCAAACATACGCAATTCAAAGCCTGCACCCACAAGGAGTTTAATCACATATAATCCAACAATAACAAGGCCAATCCATTTGGTCAGCACCTTAGGGGCTATAGTATCTAGCCCTTCTCCTGGGAATCTGTTAAGAAGGGATGTAATCGCCCAGATGTAAAGGGTACCTATTGCAAATCCTATAATCGGAAGTATATAGCCATCATGTCCTGCTATCTTACCTGCAATACGAGGAAGAATAAGCATAGACATATTGAACATTTGGAGAATAAGCAAAATCTTTGCCTGCCTTATTGAAACATTGGCATTATGCGTATACATGATTATTCATCCCCTTTCTTTGGTTCACCTTTTATATCTGTAGCAGTCTGAGCGCTATCGGGTCCTGGAGGTGTTTCTGTTACACTATTCGAATCTGATAAACGAATACGTGTCTTTTGATGCTCTCTTGCATAACGTGGTCTACGATTTTGTAGGAAAATAGGGAATCGAATCACCGTATCCCTAAAGTCTCTATAGCCATTTCTATCTCCTGCTGTATAAGGTGCAAAGAATGGCGTGCCAAAACTTTCAAGAGAGGATAAATGTGCTAAAAGCCAAATAAGCCCAATTAAAAAACCATAGAGTCCAAACATGGCACAAATAATAATGAAGATATATCTTAGTAATCTATAGGCTGCTGTAAGGCCATAGTCGGGAATAGCAAAGGTTGCTATAGCTGTAATGGCAACAATAATAACAATCATAGGACTAATAAGTTTAGCATCTACTGCTGCCTGTCCAATAACAATACCCCCAACTACCCCTATAGCATGTCCTACCGGTCCCGGTAGCCTAATTCCCGCCTCACGCAGTAGCTCAAAGGCCGTCTCCATAATAATAATTTCTAGCACACTGGGTAGGGCTATCCCCTGCCTGGATGCCGCAAGAGACACAGCTAATGACGTAGGCAACATAGCTGGATGGAAATTAAGTATAGCAAGATACACACCTGGTAAAGCAAAGGATAAGAAAGATACAATATAACGGAGTATCCTTGTAAAGCTCATAATCTGCCATCTTTGATAGTAATCTTCCGATGCTTGATAGAAGCTGTTGAGCGTAGTGGGTACTACAATAACAAAAGGTGAGTTATCTACGACAATAGCCACCTTCCCTTCCATCAAACTTGAAGCCACTTTATCTGGCCTTTCTGTAGCCTGTGTCTGTGGGAATGGACTCTTCCAGCTATCCTCTATAAGCTGCTCGATATAGCCACTATCAAATACACCATCTATGGTGTATTTCTTAAGTCTTGTCCTTACTTCTTCTACTAAAGATTCTTGTACGATATCTTCCATATACATAATAGCGATATCTGTCCGGCTTCTTGTTCCTACTGTAGTCATTTCTACCTTAAGCTTGGTATCACGAATACGTCTTCTAACGAGAACTGTATTAAAACGGATCGTTTCTACAAAACCATCACGTGGTCCTCTAACGACAGCCTCTGTCTCAGGTGCACTAACGCCTCTTGTTGGCCATCCTCTTGTGGCAATAATCAAGCCCTTAGACTCACCATCAACAAAAATTGCAGTATCACCTGATAATACTGCATTCACCATATCATCCATTTTCTCTACTTCTTTAATATCAAAAGTCGCTGAGAAATGATCCATAATAAGCTTAGTCTTAGGCTTATCAACAGCAATACGTTCTTCATTTAAGTTTTTGTAGTCAATAATACGCGATAAGAAGAAGTTTTCGATAATATCACGGTTGACCATCCCATCAATATAAACACCATAAATACGAATAGGGGTAAGAGTACCTATATCGACCTCTCTTTTAACCACATCCATACAATTTTTGAAAAGGTAATTAATATTTTTTATATTAGCATCTAGAGATTCAGCTAAAGGCAATGTAATTTTATTGTCTTTATCATGAAATGCATCTTCCCTACTTGGGCGATTGACCCTTTCTATTTTATCCATACCCACTCCTCCTTCCTAATCCACAAATAAAATAAGCGCACTGCAAAGGGCTATAATAATATAGGCGTAACCCACAAACTTTGTAAATTTAGCTTCCTTCTTTAGATGATTAACAGCAAGAAAGGTACGTGTCTGATGAAACGCCATATAAACACCAATTCCAAACATAACCAGCACAATATAAATACTCAGCATTTCCTGTAATTTTGCCATAAACACACCTCAACCTATTATGTTTTGCTTCTAACACATTTTGTGAAAAAATGTGGAAAAATATGCACTATACGAGGTAGAAAAAGTATATTAGAATACTTGTAAGATGGTTTTAAGCGGAAAGGCGTATGGGATGGTCGGGGAGGAGTGTTATTCCTCCTGCTGTTTACACTTTTTGAGAACTTCTATTCATATCAATAGAAATAACGCTGCAAACTCACTTCGTTCAAACAGTGCAGCTAAGTGCATTTCTCTTGACATTTCATGAAGTTCTAATCAAAAAGCTCCAAAGGCAGGTTCCATAACCCTCCTCCCCTTTCCCTCTCTATGCGCTCGGGTAAGCTTTAGGAATTCTCGTAGGCTTTCGGCATACAACAAGGCATCTAGCAAGTATTTCGGGAGGGGGACGAAAGAAGGGAGAGCTAGGGGTGCTCAAAATATCCATCAAGAATTTTGAGCGTAGAGACTAGAAGAATAAAATAAGCTAAGTACTCTAGTTATGCTTAGTATAGAAATAATTAAGTATTTAAAGAGATATTTAATAAACTCATTATTTGTATAGTAAGTATAAGTCATACTTATTTTAAAGTAGGTAAAATTATATTAATGTCATAGGAGGATGTGAATAATGCGATTTACTGGGGATTTACTTGAGCTTGACTTTGGTTTAAATGAAATGAAGCAGTTCTTTGGATTAATGCTAGATGAGGATGTTGAAGTTGTTCAGCTAGGTCATGATGAAGAAATTTGCTTACGTATTACGCGTGGTGATGTAAACCGTATTGAGTATAAGGCAAAACACCACTTCTTTAGAGGGGTTAGCCTTTACATGCAATTTGCTGAGGAGGGACAAACCACTTTTAACTACTCCGAGAAAGCTTACATCCCTGTTTGTGGGGCTATGTTTGATGTATCTCGTAACAGTGTTTATAAAGTGTCTAAAGTTAAGGAGCTTCTTGTTCACCTTGCTATGATGGGGCATTCTACTTGTATGCTTTATAGTGAAGATACTTACACGATTCCTGAATACCCTTACTTTGGTTATATGCGTGGCCGTTACAGCGAAGAGGAAATTAAAGAAATTGATGAATATGCTTATCAATTAGGCATTGAACTTATTCCTTGTATTCAAGCTTTAGCCCATATGAAACAAACTTTAAAATGGAACTATGCCCTTCCCCTTAGAGATACAAACGATGTACTTCTTGTAGGAAGTGAAAAAACTTATGAATTCTTAGACCATATGTTTAAAGCTATTCGTAGCACTTTTAGAACCAATCGTATTCATATTGGTATGGATGAAGCTTGGGACCTTGGTCGTGGACGTTCTTTAGATGTAAACGGTCATAGACACCACTCAGAGCTTATGTCTATTCATCTTGAACATGTTTGTAAGCTTCTTGATAAATATGGATTCGAGCCAATGATGTGGGATGATATGTTTATGCGCGGTGCTGCTCCAGATAGCAATCACTATGACTTAAATGTTAAGATTGATCAAAAAGTCATTGATAGTGTGCCACACAACATGTCTCTTGTTTACTGGGATTACTACCATCTTGAAGAAGATTTCTATAAAAAATCCATTGAACTAAAAAAAGGCTTCCAAAAGCCTATTATCTTCGCAGGTGGTGTATGGAAATGGGTAGGTTATGCACCTAACTACGAACGCACTTTCCTAACTACAAATGCTGCTCTTATGACTTGCAAACGTGAAGGCATCAAAGAAGTATTTGCCACAATGTGGGGAGATGATGGTGATGAGGCGCCTGTTGATATTACCCTGCTTGGCCTTATCTACTTTGCTGAACATTGTTTCTTAGAAGAAGTCGATATGGATTGGGTAAATAGACGCTGTAAATACTTAACAGGACTTACTGCTGATGAATTTAGAAGTCCGGAAGAATTAAACTTAATTGAAGGTGTACCTTCTCCAAACGTTGGTTCACTTAACCCTTCTAAACAATTCTTATATCAAGATATTTTATTAGGCGCTTTTGACTTCTATGTAGAAGATCTTGACTTATCAAGTCACTACTTAGCTCTTGCTGATAAATACAGTGCTATTGCAGCCAAAAGTTGTTCTTATAAATCTATGTTCAATATGTACGCTACCCTTAGTACAGTGCTTGCGACTAAAGCTACTGTTGGGGTCGAAATAAGACAAGCTTACCTTGAACAAGATACTGAGACACTTGCTATGATTGCAGAAGAAATCCTTCCAATGCTTATATCAGATGTGGAAGACTTCACAAATGCTCTTCGTACACTCTGGTATGAAGATTGCAAAGGGCATGGCTTTGAAATTTTAGACACACGTCTTGCAGGTATTATGGGCCGCTGTAAAACAGCTATTTGGCGTATCGAACAGTACTTAAACGGCTCAGTTACTGTTATTGAAGAATTAGAAGAAGAACGTCTTCCATTTAAAATGGGCTGGCATAACCATGATGGCATGATTAATCATGACCAATATGTAACGATTGCATCTCAAAACGTTATTTCACACGGATTATAAAGTGCTTCCTTTTATACAACTTAACGGTTCATAAGCTCATTAAAACTATCCGTAGCATGCGTACGAAAGAGGTTA